>Ga0316608_1000874_pt1 | contig 12820 bp, 20 predicted proteins | sample MIS2016152B_MG_FD_207673 | JGI IMG/M metagenome (GOLD analysis project Ga0316608, IMG submission 207673) | Microbial mat bacterial communities from Middle Island sinkhole, Lake Huron, Michigan, United States - MIS.2016.152B | ecosystem: Environmental > Aquatic > Freshwater > Lake > Sediment...
ATTAATATTATTTTTCATCACTTAACATTTTTAAATTTCTAATTCTTTTACTTTCCTCTAATAAATCAACAATTTTTATTTTACATTGATTTGTATAATCAAAATATGTTATTTCATCTTTTGATATTGTTGGAATATTGGTATTAATCAATTCATGAATAATATTTCCATTTAAATCATAAAATCTTGTTATGTTTCCAACATTTTCAATATCTATATTAAAAATAATAATATTTAAAATATACACAAAATCTAATGTAAAAGTTATAAATTCAGTATTTTCAACATTTAATTCTGTTTTACATTTTAATTTATAAATGCCATCAACCATTTCATAAATGTGCAAATAATTTATATCTGTTATTATCATATATTTTTCAGATATTGTAATTCTATCATAAATACCATTATAATCATAATATATTTGCTCAGATATAATTTTTTTAGTTATTAAATTATATAAACACAAACAGCTATCAATAAAAACAATCGCATAATACCAAGAATTAATATGTAAGGTTTTTAATTTTTCAACATTATCAAATAATATACATATATCCGTACAATTATCAATATCTATCAATTCTCTTTTATTTATATGAAATAAACTTATAAATTTACCTTTATGTAATTGAATAAAATTTTGATTTCTATCAGTATAATATAAATCCAATTTATAACCATCATATAATACATTAAAATTCACATCTAATATTTTATCATCAATAAATATAATTTTATAATAATCAAAATATTTATATATTACATTGTATTCCTCTCTTTTTATAATATTATTCGATTTATATAATATCTCACAATTAAAATTTAAAAAATATACACAACCATGATGTAAAATGTATATATAATCTTCTTTTTTAACTGTACTTTCACATAATATTGGTAAACCTTTACCAATTGAAAATGTTTTAGGACTATCATCAACCTTACAAACTCTATCACAATATTTTAAATCTACTTCTATATTCATAATAAATAAATAATTATTTACTATCTTATACGAAAAAAATAAATAAAAGTTTCATTGCTTTTTAAAAATATTTATTGTATATTTGCAAAATGTTAAAAATGATATTATGAAAAAGAAAATGTTTTTAAGTGGTTTAGGTGGTGGTTTAGATATTGTAAACACTATTCCACTATATTATCTTTATAAAGATGAATATGATATTACATTTGGTAGTATTCGTCCAGCAACACCAAATGATGTAAATCCATGCGAAATATTTGATAACTGTAAACAAATTTTCAAAATTTTTAGTAATTCAATTATTGAAACCGATGGTAGATACTTTGAAAATAAATTTGCTGATTTATTTCCAAATAATGCTGTTTATATCTTATCAAGAAATTTGAATGGTAGATATAATGATAAAAATTTAAACAGCGAATTTAAAAAATTCATAGCAGCTAAAGGATTTGATGAAATCTTATTTATAGATGGTGGTGATAAAAATTCTGATGGAAGTTATGGCGTAAATGTAAACGAAGATATGACTTATGCTTATATTGTACAAGCTAATGGAATACATGATTTAAAAACTAAAATATATGAAAATTAAAAATCAATTTATTGTAAAAATAGATGAAAAATCTAATGGTATTCTTTATGAAATGGAGAATGGTAGTTTTTATTTAATGTTTAAAAAAACATCTTATAGCTTTATAGAAAATAAATGTGAGGAATGTTTGGAAAAAATACCAACAACTTATGCTATTGAATTGTTGAGTAAAGATTTATAAAAAAAGGTTGTGAATTTTCACAACCTTTTTTATTTAGTATTGAACATATATATTAATATAATGGTATGTCAAATTATTTCAATTTTTTATGGTATAAATTAATCCTAATGGGGTTTCCAAATTATTAAAATTTGGAATTGGTTTAACTATAAAAGTTTTACCATCATCATCTTTACTAAAATTTTTTAATTTCATGTTTATATTTTTTACGTTGTTTAAATATAAATTTTGATAATTCAGAATCTAATTCAGAATCAGGTTTGATATTATAATCAATTACATATGGATATAAACCACAAAATTCAAATAATGGATTCACCTTTTTAATTAATTTCAAATGTATATCATTTGGAATATCATTCTTTGTGCAACTAATTAAAGCGATTTGTCTAATCGTTTCACAATCTGTTATTGAATTATCATCGGCTTTTAATAATTCTTCGATATTAATAGTTATTTCGTTGTTCATATTTTTACATTTATTGATTAATTTGTGCTTCAAAATACATTATAGTATCTTTATAATTTTTAAATTAATAATATACAAAATTACAAATAATAATTGATATAAAAAAATTATAATCCAGTTATATTCATAATAAATTCTTGAATCGCTGGTAAATAATCATCTTTAATGTCAATATCATCTCTAAGTACATCATCATCTTCTATTTCATTTAACCTATTAGATAATTCCATCATCTTTTCAGCAAATTGTTGTAAATAATGATTATTCATTATTTCTGATGATAAATTTTTATATTCTTTTTCATCAAATGTTTTTGCAATTTTCATATTTTTATAGTATTTAATTAATAATTCAGTATATAAGCAAACATTAAAGGCAATACAATAGTTGCATCGGATTCAATGATAAATTTCGGAGTATTTGCTTCTAATTTTCCCCACGTAATCTTTTCATTTGGAACTGCACCTGAGTATGAGCCATAACTTGTAGTAGAATCCGAGATTTGACAAAAATATTGCCAAACACTTATATTCATTTCTAAATCTTGATTTAATAATGGTACTGAACATATTGGAAAATCTCCTGCAATTCCACCACCTACTTGAAAAAATCCAACACCTTTTCCAATACTATTAATCTTATACCATTCAGTTAAAAACATCATATATTCGATACCAGATTTTAATATATTCGGATTGATTTCACCTCTTATACAAGCTGCTGCAAACATATTTCCAATTGTTGAGTCTTCCCAACCAGGTACAACAATTGGAATATTTTTCTCAACTGCTGCAATCATCCATGAATTTTTAACATCAATTTGATAGTATTGTTCCAATACTTTAGATTTTATAAGTTCATAAAAATATTCGTGTGGAAATCTACGGATATTATTTTTCATATCAGATTTCCATAAATCTAACATGTGTTTTTCAATTCTTCTAAAAGCTTCTGCTTCTGGAATACAAGTATCAGTAACACGATTTAGATGATTGTTTAATAATTCCATTTCATCTTCAGCTGTTAAATCTCTATAATTTGGAACTCTTTTATAAAAATCATGTGCTATTAAATTAAACACATCTTCTTCTAAATTAGCACCAGTAGTAGAAATGAAATGGATTTTATCCCTTCTAATCATTTCCGCTAAAGTTTTACCAATCTCAGCAGTACTCATAGCACCTGCTAATGAAATTAACATTTTACCATCATTTAATAAATGATTTTCATATCCATTTGCAGCATCAATAAGTGCAGCAGAATTAAAATGTAAAAAGTTTTCTTTTAAAAATTCTCTAATTTTCATATTTTTTTATTGTTTTGATATTACATACGTTTAAAAATCTACGATATTTATTAGTATCAACTAATAAATTTATTTGTGGAACAGCAACTTTATATGTGCTGATATAATCATTTGTAATTTCATGTTGTGAATAGGTTGTAATAGTATCATTTTTTCGATTATCGCAATAACTTATTTCAACATCATATTTATTTACATTTTTTAATTGTTGTATATCATCTCTATAATCAAAAAATATAGGCGATGCAATCAACATAAATAGTAATACACATATAATTATTGCTTTAGCAATTTTAATTAAAGGAGGATTTTCCATATTTAATTATATTTTTTTCATAAATAATACAATTATCGGATTTGAATTTTACGATATTACTTATATCAACTGCAATGTATTTCTTATGATTTGTAAAATAAAAACATTGTGGATTATAAGCACAACCTAAATCAATAACAGTAAAGTTTTTTTGGTATTATTTTAGAAAGATTTTCATACACATCAATAAATCCTAAAAAATCCAAATCAATATCACACTCAAATTGAGAAAAAACCAAATCAATTTGATTTTTTGGATTGATTTAATAATTCTAATTCTTTAGTCATCAATATATTTTAATAATACGTTATTAATATTACCAATAGTAACAAAATCAATTTGATTACTTAAAAATATCATTATATCATGAACATCAATCCGTTCTATATCTAATACTATATTTCTAAAATGTAATTTTATTGGATTTGTTGTTTCTTTTACTTTCGATAAAGTTATTCTAAAATCATTCATAGATAATAATATATTGTAATTTATACAAGATTTACTATCCATATATCCTTTCAATATATCAACATCGTATGTATTAGAAATTACTTCTTTACAAGCTTTTATTACATTTTCTTTATTTATTTCAACATCTTTTTTAGATGAAAATCTATTAAATACACGATTACCATCAACACAATAATTATATAAATATCTATTTAATAATTGTTCACAATTTATATTGTTCTTATTATCTTTAATGAAATTAATAATATCATTAATATCAACACATTCTGTGGTATCTAATTCGATTGAAACATTATTGAAATAAATATAACATTTATATGGATTATTTTCATAAAATGATATATTAATACGTGTATTACTAAATTCTAATTTTGCATAAGTATTATAACTAACACTTTTTAAGAATGTATCAATTTTATCAATTGTTTCAAAATAATTATTTTCAATTTCATTTAAAAATGACTGTTTGAAATATTCTATCATTTTTACTTTCAATTTATTCTTATGTTTATCTTTATTTTTAAAAACATTATTATAATGTTCTTCTAATACTTTTTCCATATATTATAATTTAATAATAAAACCTTTATCATTAGTTAAAAACTCTTGCGAATTAACTTTAATGATAGTATATCTAATACCATCTATTAATGTATTTTCAATTAATGATATTCTTTGTTTAATAATAGGTTGTGAATTTGTTTTATCTTGTGAAATGTTTATATCTGTAATGTATTTTAACCTTTCTAATATTAATTGATACAAATGTTCATATTCAACACCATCTAATTCAAAAGTTAACATAATATCATCATTATAGCACAATTTAACACAATATCCTAAATCGAAAAATGTGTATTTTTAAATATGATATGTCGATTGTCAAAATCATTACCAAAATCATCAATATTATTAGATTCTTCTAATTCTTTTTTAAAAGCTGCTATTATTTTTTCTTTTTCATTTATAATTTGATTTATATAAAATGTTTGATATTTTTTCTTCTAATTCCATTGATATTGTTAAGTTATCACCTTTACAATTAGTTCTAATTAATGATTGCAATATACTTTTCATTTCTTTTTCAGTTAAAAGAATTTTACAAACATAAACATAATCATTATCATTAGTTGATATGTTTTCTACTACCATAATTTATAAATTTTTCATACTGCAAATATACAACTTATTTTTAAATAAAAAAATTAAATTAATAATATTTTTTATAATAAACATTTTTGAAACATTTTTATATATAACATCGTAAAAAAGAAAAATATAATAATATTATGAAAAAAAATAGTGTTGATGAAACATACGATGGACTCGAAGTTCATGAACAGGTTTATTTACGTCCTACTACATATGTTGGTAGCATTTTTAATACATTAACAGATGTTTATGTTTGTGAAAAAAATGACAATAAAATAAATATATTAAAAAAGAATGTAGATTTTAATGCAGGTTTTATTAAAATATTTGATGAGGTTATTACAAATTCATCAGACCAATATATTAAATATGGTAAAGTAAAGAATATATATGTAAATGTTGGTGATGATTTCATATCCGTTGAAAATGATGGTGATGGTATTCCTAATGAAATCCACACAAAGTTCGGTATATATGCACCTGAACTTATTTTTGGTCGTATGTTTAGTGGAGAAAATTACAAAGATGATAAAGAAAATAGAGAAGTAGCTGGAATGAATGGTATGGGTGTTAAATTGACTAACATTTTTAGTAAAAAATTCATTGTAGAGAACGCAGATGGTAAGCAACTTTTTTATCAAGAATTTTATGATAATTTAAAAAATAGAAATCAACCAAAACTTAAAAAATGTAGTAAAAATTATGTAAAGATTACATATTTCCCAGATTTTCAGAAATTTGGAATTGAAAAAAATACAGATGAAATTAAATCTATTTTATATCGTAGATGTTGTGATGTTGCAGCGTATTGTAATAAAGTAAAAATATTTTTTAATAATGAAATCGTTGATATAAAAAGTTTTAAGAATTATGTCGAATCACATTTAATTGATAATAGTGAAATAATATACGATAAATTAGAAGAGGAAAAATGGGAAATTGCTATTGCTTCTAATTCTAATATGAAAAAGTTTCAAAAACCAATTGAAATAAACTATGATGAAATTGATTATGAAGCTATATCCGAAACGGAATTAGAAAATTTAAATAAAATAGATAAGGAATTTAATCATGTTAGTATAGTAAATGGTATCAATACATATGTTGGGGGAACTCATGTAGAATATGTAATGAATATTATTGTAAATGAAATTAAAAATTATTTACAAAAGACTAATAAAAAATTACATATAAAAAATACTGATATTAGAAATAATATACAATTATTTTTAATGGTTAAAATTAATAATCCAGTATTCGATAATCAAAGTAAAGTAAAATTAGTTTCTAAAATAAATACCAATATAAATTTAAGTGATTCTTTTATTAGAAAGATTTTAAAATCTAAATTAGTTGAAGATATATTGCAAGATATACTTTTTAAAAATAATATAGATTTAAATAAGAAATTAAGTAATAGTAAAGCTAAAACTGTTAGAATTAAAAAATTGGAAGATGCAAATTTAGCTGGTACTAAAGATTCGGATAAATGTAGTCTTATTTTAACAGAAGGAGATTCTGCTAAAGGTTTTATAACAAATTCACTTTCTAAAGAAATGCGAAATTATTATGGTGTTTACTCATTGAAAGGTAAGATATTAAATGTTAAGAAAGCTGGAATTGCAGATATTAAAAATAATGATGAAATAAATGATATATCAAAAATATTAGGATTAGAGTATGGTAAAAAATATAAAGATTTAACAGAATTAAGATATTCTAAATTAATTTTAGCAACTGATAGTGATGTAGATGGTTTACATATTAAAGGATTAATAATAAACTTTTTTGATTCATTTTTTCCAGAATTATTAGAATTAGGTTTTGTATATGAATTTGTTGCTCCAATATTAAGAATTGGAAAAGTAGGTGGAAAAGATACTAAATATATATACACTTTAAACGATTATTTAAAAATTAAAAATAATAACAATCAAGATACAGATATTACATATTTTAAAGGATTGGGTACTATTACAGAAGCAGAAGGTGAAATGTTTTTTAAAAACATTAAAAAACATCTATTACAATTTAAACAAGATAACTCAGAAGAATGTAGAAAACTTATTAAAATGATATTCACAGATGAAAAGGATTTGGATAAGACTAAGGCATCGGATAAAAGAAAAGAATGGTTATTATCATATACATTTAAAGAAGTTGTTGATAAATTTTTAGGTCAAAGTATTGAAAAATTCTTTTATGAAGAATATATAGAATATTCAATGGAATCTAATATAAGACAAATTCCGAGTGTATTCGATGGATTGAAACCTGCTCAAAGAAAAGTATTACACACAGCTTTTAAATTAAATCTAAAAAAGAAATTAAAAGTTAGTGAATTATATGGTAGTATCAATACTATATCAAATTACCACCATAGTCCAGCTTCAATGGAACAGTGTATTATTGGTATGGGTCAAGATTTTACAGGTAGTAATAATATAAGCTATTTACAAAAGGAAGGTAATTTTGGTAGTAGATTAAAAGGTGGAAAAGATGCTGCTGCTGCAAGATATTTATTTACAAATTTATCGGATATTACAAGAAATGTTTTTGATTCAAATGATGAAAATGTATTAGATTATATATTTGAAGAAGGCAAATTCATAGAACCTATTTATTTTATACCAATTATTCCAAATATATTAGTAAATGGTAGTAATGGAATGGGAACTGGTTGGAGTTCTGATATACCATCTTATAATCCAATGGAATTAATAACATACATTGAAAATAAATTAAATAATAAGAAAAATATAGTATTACATCCTTGGTATAGAAATTATAAAGGTTCAATTATATTTGATAATGAGAAGAGTTGTTATAAAAGTAAAGGTATTTATGAATTAAAATCAAATACAGTTAAGAAAGTTGTAAATAAAGAAAAAGTTGAGGTTGTAAATAATGAATTAATTATAAAAGAATTACCAATTGGTATGTGGTCGGATATTTATGGTGATTATTTAGATAAGTTGATAGATGATAAGAAGATAAAAAATTATTTCAAGAATTGTGCTAAAAATGAAGTTGATTTTACAATAGAATTAAATCCAAATACCACATATGATGATAAAGAAATTGTATCGTTATTTAAATTGGAGACAAGTATATCTGTAAATAATATGCATGCTTTCGATAAGAATTTAAAAATTAAAAAATATAATAATGTATATGAAATATTAGAGGATTTCTATGATATGCGAATGGGTTACTATCAAAAACGTAAAGATTATTTAATTAGTAAATTGGAATATGAATTAAAAATTATAATTAATAAAATTAAATTTTTAGCAGCTATTGTAAAAAATGAAATATCAATTACTAAGAAAACTAAAGCTGAAATAATAAAAATATTAGAAGATATAAATATTATTAAAATAAATGATAGTTATGATTATATCTTAGATATGAATTTGTGGAGTTTATCAAAAGAAAAATTAGAAGAATTAAAAGAGAAATATAATAAGATTAAAAATAATATACAAACTATAAATGATGTTGATTTAAAAACTATGTGGTTGAATGATTTAGATGTTTTAAAAAAGAATTATAAAAAATTGTATAAATAAATTTTTTTTATTCGTATATTAATTGTAAATTTGCAGTAATTAATTATAATATGGAAAATATAATAAACAGTACATATAAAAACCTTAAATCTGAATATAATAATTATATTATTTGGTTTATTGTTGATAAATATGTAGAGTGTTTTAATGAATGTGCTGAAAAAACATCTAATCTATTAAAACTAAAATTACATAAGATTAATAATAGATTACAATCTGGATTTATAAAAAAAGATTTAGAAAAAAATTTAAATAAAATTGTGGTTAAAAATAAATGTAATGTTTTAGTATATTGTATAAATTCACACAAATTAATAAAAGTTGAAACGAAATAAATTATAAACTTTAAAAAATAAAAATTATGCCTACAGGTTATACCAATGGAATTTTAAATGGTGAAATTAAAACATTTGATGAATTCGCAAAACAATGTATAAGAGCTTTCGGTGCTGCAATACATATGAGAGATGATGATTTCAATAAAGAATATGAAAAAATAAAACCAGACAATTATTATATCAATAGTTTAAATACAGCTAAAGAAAAATTAGAAAAAATTAAAAAAGCATCGGATAATGATATTATTAAAAAACACACCAAAGAATTAAAAGCGTATAGAAAAACATATATTGAAAAAATAAAAGTAATTAAAAAGGATAAAGAATTACTCGAAAGTTTTTTAAATAAAGCTGAAAATTTCACACCACCTACAAGTGAACATGAAAATTTTAAAAAATTTATGATTCAACAATTACAAGAAACTATTAAATACGATTGTAATTCATATTATTATGAACAAGAATTACATGATGTAAATGAAAGATTAAATAATATAAATGCAAATGATATTCGAGATAATTTGGTTAAAAGGTATGAAAAAGATATTTTATATTATACTGAAGGATATGAAAAAGAAGTTGAAAATTGTAATACATCAAATGAGTGGGTAGATACTTTATTAAATTCATTAAACAGTACTAAATAAATTATATGGAAGTTTTTAATTTTGTGGATTTATATCCAAATCTTTTCAGAGCAATTGAAATTGCAAAAACTGGAAATTTTACAATATCTGCATATTTCTCCGATGATTACATTGAAGGATTTGAGGATTATACTGCTATTAAAGATTATTGTAAAGGATTTTTTGATGATTTTGTAGTAGATGGAGATTTGAAAATTGAAATATGTAAACCTCAATCTAAAATTTATAAGAAAAAATGTGATACCTTAGATGATATTAAAAATCGTATTGAGAATTACAATCTAAATAAATCTCCAAATATTATATTAGATGATACACCAAATCGTTTATTAGAAACTGCAATAAATAGATGTAATTTATCATTTAAACAAATAGAAACAATTAAAAATATAAGTGCAGCTATTGCAAAAACTGAAAATAGTATTATTAAAGTACATCATGTTGCAGAAGCTATACAATATGTAGCCTTTTTAGATTATGATAAATTAATAAACGCTGAAAATAAAACAATATCATTCTCCGAAAATATAACTATTAAACTATCTTATATTAATGAAATTGATGTTAAAAATGCAATTGAATATTTACAAACATTATTAAATAAATAAAATTATGAAAGATTTCTGTCCAATTTTTAAAAAATAAATATGAATATCTAAAATTATTAGATTCCAATATTTTCAATGTTGATATGAACTATAAAATTGATGTATTAAAAAGCGATATTATTGAAAATATGTTTTTTTATCATCATGATTTAAAAAATTTTCAAACAGATGGAATGTATGGAACGTTCGTTCTTACCATTAAATATTAATAATGAATATGTATTATATTTAACTTATTCTAATATCACATCATCAAAATTTCCTATTACAGTAGATGATTTTATTAAAGAAAATGAAATAGATTATAATAAAAAAGTAGATAATTTATTAAAACAAATTACAGAAACAAAAAAAGAAGATGATAAATTTATTTACATTTATAATGATGATGTAAAATTATCATTATTATTTTTCGATAATTTGATAAAATATTATAACTGTGTCAAAATTAGTGTTGAGGATTGTTGGAAATTAGATAATTTCACGATTAGTAATAGTATTATAATCGTATCATTTTATGATAATGAATTACAAGGAACGCATTATAATAACCTTAAAAAGTTTATAAAAGAGCAAAGCATTAGTAATAAATTTATAGTAGTTTTTGATGATATGAGTTTAGATGTATATGATGAAAATGGTAAATCATTTCACGAAATATTATTAGATTTTAAAATACTTAAATAAAAATTAAATATGAAATATCCAAAAAATAAAAGTTTTACATTTATACAATTTTCAGAATTTGACTGTAAACAAGTTAATATTAGTAAAGGTAAATTATACAATTATTGGTGGATTCAGCCTAATTTAAAGTGTATAAAATTAAATAAAGGTGAAATACCTGAAATATTAAAAAATTACGATATTTCTGAATTAGGTAGTTTTTAAATAATAATAAATAATAGAATTATGAAAGATAATTATAAAAATGATATTAAGTGGTTGATTATGGATTCAGATATTGTTTATGTTGACGATTTAACAATAAAAGATAGAGATAAACCAACAACACATCCTAATATAGATGATGTAATGAAAAATATTAAAAAATATTACATTACATCATTTAATAGAGATATTAAGAGTGGAATTCGATTTTTAAAATTAAATAGTGAGCATATTATATAAATATCCAAAAATGATAACAGCACAAAATTTAAAAGATTTAGGATTTGTTGAAATGTTTGATATATTCACTATAAAAGATGTTTGGACTTTAGGAGTAGAAGATGTTGATTTTGGTGATAGTGTTTTCAAAGTACCTATAATAGAATACGTTATTGAAAAACAAACATGTAAAACAATTAGAGGAGAATTTTGCACTATTGCAAAAGTATGTAAATCGTGTAATGAAATTACAAAATTTGTTGAATCTATAAATTATTTATTCAATTTATCAATTGATATAAATAGTGTAAAATCTATAAACTTTGAAAAAATTGACAAATATTTTGAATCCGAAGAAGGTAAGGAAAATGTTGAGATGTTTATAAAAAACAATAAACAACTATTTGATGATACAAAAGATAATTTTGATTGTAAAAATGTATCATTACCAACAGCAGATGAAATATATCAAATAGCTAAACATTATACTGATGTAAAATGTGATAAAATTTTTTTTAATGATGAAAGTGAACTTGGATTAATTCGATTCAGATTTCTTGACGGTTATCAACAAGCAATTAAAGATTTAATTGATAGTAATTATAATTCAGATTTTTAAAATAAATAAATTATGAAAAATAAATTAATTACAATAGGTTTTATAGGTTGTACAAGATGTTATTTAAACATAACAGAAGAAGAAGCTAAACGAAGATATATGAAATCTGAAAATATAACAGAAGAAGAATTAGAATCCGATGATTTTATTAGTATTTATGTTGTAGAATTCTGGCAGTGGATTATGGTGTTGTTAAATAATATATTTAAAATTTATATATACTACAAAAATAGTTTTATAAATTTTATGAAAAAAGTAGGAAGACCACAAAGTACCGAGATTTGTATAAAACATGGTCGCACAAAAAGTGGAACACTGCGATACAAAAATAAAGAAACATGTGAAACATCAACGACACCCGAACAAAACATCGAAAATAAAATTGGTGATGAAATTAAACAAATGGTTGGTCAATTGTTTGTCGAAAATGTTGGCTTACGTAGTATT
>Ga0316608_1000875_pt1 | contig 12816 bp, 7 predicted proteins | sample MIS2016152B_MG_FD_207673 | JGI IMG/M metagenome (GOLD analysis project Ga0316608, IMG submission 207673) | Microbial mat bacterial communities from Middle Island sinkhole, Lake Huron, Michigan, United States - MIS.2016.152B | ecosystem: Environmental > Aquatic > Freshwater > Lake > Sediment...
CAAACAATACTATAACAAATAGATTACTAACCTTAATTACAATACAGCAACCAAATAAATACATCAAATTCAATATAAAATATTTATTACAAAAAGTTCTACTTTACCAAAAGCAGAACTTTTTTATTTTCAAGTAAGTGTATTTTGAAAAAACAAGTGAAGTCCAGAAATCACTTAAAAAAAACGGGGCGGATCCGAAAAGCCATAAGAGTAGGAACAAACTTAAAAAAAAATATATGAAAATTAAAACTTTACTTTTTTGTGGATTAGTATTACTTGCAATTAAAACAAACGCTCAAACTGTTACCGATTATGATGGAAATGTTTACAACACCGTAGTAATTGGTACACAAACATGGATGGCAGAAAATCTTAAAACATTAACTCTGAATGACGGTACTCCTATTTTAATTTCAGAAAGCAGCTTTAATAGTACTACTCCAAACTATTGTTGGTACGAAAATGATTCTATAACATATTCAAACCCTTATGGTGCATTATATAATTGGTTTGTTGTTAATACTGGAAATTTATGTCCTACAGGATGGCATGTACCAACCGACGTAGAATGGGCAACACTAGGAACTTATCTTGGAGGTGATAATGTTGCTGGTGGAAAACTTAAAGAAACAGGAACAGTTCATTGGAGCGGTATGGGGTCAAATGCTGGAGCTACCAATACAACTGGTTTTACGGCATTACCAGGTGGTCAAAGAGACAAAAGCAATGACATTCTTTTCAATTTCATAGGATCTACTGGATTATATTGGAGCTCTACAGAAGCAACAATTGCAGCTGGTTATGCATGGTATAGAGGGCTTACTAGTCAAGATGCTACTATATCAAGAGGAGTAATGGATGGAAAAACAGGTATTTCAGTTCGTTGTATAAACAATATTACTAGTAATATTCAAGATTTAAAATTAAATGATATTCAGATTTATCCTAACCCTGCAACCAATATTTTAAATATTAAAAGCAAAGAAAATGCAAAAATGAACATTAATAATATGTTAGGACAAAATGTTTTTTCGGCTAACTTAATTAATGGCATCAATAGTATTGATATTAGTAAATTATCTGAAGGTGTTTATGTAATTGAAGTTATTAATGAAATTTCAAAAATGCAAACAAAACTAATAAAGAAATAAAATTATTTCAAGACTAAACAAAAAAGAGGCTGTCTAAAAAGGCAGCCTTTTTTCATGCAGCTATTTTCTCAAAGGGTTGCTTAATTTGGCAAATACTAATTTTCATACCTTTTTATTTTTTCAAGAGCTTAAATTTGACGAAAACACAGTTAATAAGTCGCCATAAATTATTAATATCACACTCTTTTTCTAAGATTCCAGTTTCTTTCACCAATTTTCGCAAGTTATGTCCAATAGCCATTAACCCAAATTAAATCGAAGTATTAGCTAATCATTTGAATGTAAATTTGTTAAACTTATTGTTTGATTTAACTTGACCAAAGACTGCTTCTGGGTCTATGGCTCGTTTACTTCTATGTTCAAGTCCTTTTTCACTCATCAGTCGCTCTCGAACTTTTTGTTTTAGCTCCTTTAACCGATGATTGACTTCTATTCTTCTGTCTCCTTGTGAGTTCTGACATTGATTTTTTAAAGAACAGCCTGTGCAACACTGTGCCTGATAATAACTTACACATGCCGTATATCCTGCATCTAATGTGCGTTTTCCTTGACCCACATTAGTCATATGTTGACCTATCGAACATTCGAAATAGTCCTCTTGAGCATTATAATAAAGATTTTGAGTTAAGAAGAAGTTGTTCTAATGATTTTATTTTGCTCAATTATTTAATACTAATGGAGACTTAATAGGTGTGAAAAAGATTATAGTGCAGTAAATATTAATTTATTGTAACTAAAAAGAGCGATCATCGATCGCTCTTTTTGGTTTTATTTAAATGCTTTTTCTGGTAAGCCATCGCCACTTAATTTTAGGCGATCGAAATATTCTGGAACTGGTTTTCCTGTAATTTTATCTACATACATTTTTGCAATGTATTGACTAAGCATAAATCCATGACCTCTCATTCCTACAAATAATCCTAATTCTGGATCTACAATATAACGAGGTTCTACATAATAACCCGACCAAACGGCTTGGAATCCAACCGATGATAATTCGGGTAGCCAGTCAACAAAAATCTCTGAAACTATTTCAATAAATTCTTTTGAATTAATTTTTACATTTTTGTCGGTTTCCATTGGATCAACAGCTGGCGAAGCACAACCTATGATTTGTCCTGTTTCTGATAATTGTTGACCATAAACAGCCGAAAAACCTTTGTATTTACGGCGATCTATTAACATATCCAATGTGTTTCCATTAATTCCCAATCGAGGTAATCTGCGAGTAATAAATGCTTGGTGTTTTACAGGATACAAACCTGTTTCAATATGTAGTTTTCTGGCAAATTGTTCTGCTTCTGGTCCAAGTGCATTAATGAAAATTTCTGTTTCGTATTCAACATATTCTTTATCATGAGTTTGAACTAATGCGCGATATGTTTTGCCAACTTTTTCAAGGTCTATTAATTTGCAATCTTCCATAATTGTTCCACCTTGCTCTATTCCAAGTCTTCTTATCAAATCAATAGTTCTACCAGGAGTTGCTTGCCAGCAATCATTGGTAATTAATGCCGATTGATAGGTTTTTAAGTTTGTATTGAAATATGGAGAGATTTCTTTTCTAAAATCTTTTGGATCTACCATGTATGCATCTGACCACGAACGAGACATATCGAGTGCTTGAAAAGTAGCATCGTCGTGAGCAAAACTTACATATTTAATTGGTTTGTAATCTATATTGTGCATAGCTTGTAGATTTTTGAAAATCTCCAAATTGTGTTTTGCTATATCCGATATTTCAGGAACGCTAAATGCAGGACGACCTCCAGCTATATTACGCCACGAAGCACCTCTACCGTAATTTAACATTACAGGTTTTAATCCTGCTTCCGATAAATAGCGGAACAATGCACTACCAGCAATACCTCCTCCAGCAACCAACGATTGTACTTTAATTACTTTATTTGCTTTTCCGTTTATATTAGTAATTATTTTTTCATGGGTATTGCGTGGATATACTTCGCCCATGTTTATTTGATTAGATAAAGGTCCACGTGGAGTTGCATCGCCAACTATTGAAATGCCCGATATGCTAATAGTTTGTTTTAAACGCTTAATACATCTTTTTCCTCTACATGCTCCCATTCCCAAACGAGTGGTATGTTTTATTTCATCTACCGAGATAAATTTACGATCGCCAATTACATTAAGTATTTCATCGTAAGTAACATCATCGCAATGGCAAACATAAGTTTGTGTTTCTATCTTCATGTCGGAAGATTTAAACTCAACTTTTTCGGGATAATTAGTTTTAACAATAAAACCACGTACTTCCATTAAATCATCGCCATGAACGTTTAGCGATTTCACGCGAGCAACATTGGTTTTGTTCGATTTCTTTAAAACTTTTTCAATTATACCTTCGCCTAATTTTTGTCCGTTGTTATTAACCAAAAATACTTCGGCATTTTCTTCAACAGCATATTCAATTGGTAAGAATAACCAGTCTTTTTTCAAATTATAGCCAAATATTGCTAATCCAGGGCATTGATAAACACAATCCATGCAACCAATACATTTATCAAAATTGATATTTGGTACTGTGCTAGTTGATGTTTTTGTTATAGCTCCGTGTGGACAAGCAAATTCGCAAGGATTACAAGCAAAACCATATAAGCAATCAATTAAAACAAATGGTTTTTCTTTTCTATCATCTTTTGGTTTATAACATTCTTCAATTATCTTAACAGGATGTTGTTGCGAATCAATATATTCTTTAGAAAGAGCAAGATAGCTTTCGTAATTATAACGACCACCAATACTTTCGATTACCTCGTAAGCTGCTTGTTTGCCTCGCAATACCGCACTAGTTCCTTCGCCAATTCTAATGGCATCGCCTACGCCATGGCAATTTCTGCCAAATACTTCATTTCCTTTAATTAGTAATTGATCGTCGGGAACTAAACCTGTACAAATATTAATTGCATCAATTCCATCAATAATTTTTTCTGTTCCAGGAATTGCTTGAAAGTTCTTACATTCAGCAACTACTGCTCCAACAATACCTGTATAATCTTTGTTTGGAATAGCTTTCAATAAAATATGTGAAAGAATAACAGGAATTCCTAAACGTCTTACTCGGTTTGCTTGAACAGGAAATCCTCCTTCTTTACCTTGAGCTTCAATAATAGCTTTTACATTTGCTCCAGCTTGCATCAATTGATAAGATGTTAAGTAGCCAATATTTCCAGCTCCAACAGTTAATATGTTTTTGCCTAATAAAGTAAATTCATTGTTCATCATTTTTTGAACAACTGCTGCTGTGTAAACACCAGGAACGTCATCGTTCTCGAAAGTTGGCATAAATGGAATTGCACCAGTTGCAATAATTAAATGATCGGCATCTACATAATAAATTTCTTCTGTTTTAATATTTTTAACAGCAATACGTTTGCCTTCCAACAAATCCCAAACGGTAGAGTTTAAAAATATGCCATCATGACTTTCACCAGCTAATGTAGTTGCAATATCGAATCCACGCATTCCACCAAATTTCTTTTCTTTTTCAAAAAAGAAGAATTGATGGGTTTGCATTAAGAATTGTCCACCAATTTTATCGTTATTATCAATTACAATATTTGAAATTTTGTGTTCTTTCAATAATTCACGTGCAGCTAATCCTGCAGGACCAGCACCAATAATAGCAACTTCGGTTTTGTAAACGTTTAATGGTGTTTCTTTTTTGGTAAGATTAATAGAAGGTTGATAATCTTTTGGAATTTCACGAACTTCTTTTACACCATCAACAGTAGTAATGCAAATACGTTTAATTTGCCCGTCAACCAACATTTCGCAAGCACCACATTTGCCAATACCGCACTCTAAACTACGGTTGCGATTTCTCAAACTATGACTGTGAACTGGATGCCCAGCTTGATGCAAAGCTGCTGCAATAGTAAAACCTTTTTCGCCTTCAACTTCTTTACCCTCAAATAAAAAAATAGACTTCTCTACAGGCTTAATGTCGAGAATAGGGTGAGTTATAATTTTGTGCATAAATTGAATATTAAAAATTGTAAAAATCGATACAAAATACCATACAAAATTGACTTTTTTTATGATTACAATCAATGATGTTTATCAGTAATTTTGCAAAGACAATAAATTTGTCAAGTTTCACAGCATTATTTATAAATGTTGATGTTTAATGTTGGTTTCAAAAGTAAAATTTTATTTTAAAATCCATTTAAGTTCATTAAAACTGTTGGTATAAGCAATAACCAGCCAACTAAAACCAAAATAAGAATAAAAGGAAATGCCCATTTAAACCATTTACCAAAAGGAATTCTTGCTATTTCTAAAACTCCTATCAAAACGCCTGATGTTGGAGTAATTAAGTTTGTAAATCCATCTCCAATGTGAAAAGCGGTTACTGTAGATTGACGTGAAAGATTAACCATATCTGAAATATCAGATAAAATAGGCATGATTAAAGCTGCTTTTGCTGTTCCTGATGTTATAATCATATTCAAAAACGATTGAAATGCGTACATCATCGAAAGAGTAGTTATTTTTCCAAAGCCCGAAATAGAATTTCCTATTACATAAAGCATTGTATCAATAACTCTTCCGTCTTCAAGAATAACAATTATTCCACCTGCTAAACCCACAACTAAAGCAGCACTTAAAATATCTTTTGCTCCAACTATAAATAGTTTCACTATATCATTTGCTGTTTTGTCAATAGAAACCCCAGAAACAATACCCATAACCAAAAACAATGAAGCAATTTCTAATAGCTCCCACTTAAAAACAACAACTCCACCAACTAAATAAATAATTGTAAAAAATAAGACATTCAACACATAGTATTGCGTGCCTTTTTTCAATGAAAATACTCCAGTAATTAAGAATAAAGTTGTTGATATTGATAAGAAAAATAAAGGGGTATAATTGTTTTCTTTAATATTTAAGAATGAGTAAATTGTAAATAAAATAAATACAAAACTTAAAGCAAAAAATGAATACCACGCTCTTTTAGAGCTTTTATTTATTTCAACAGTTTGATTTTCGCTAATTGTTTTTCGCCAATACTCATCGTCGTTATAAACAATAGATTTTGTAGGATTTTTCTTTATCTTGTTTGCATAAATTAAAACATAAGAAATACCTACAATATTAACAATAATCCAAACAATAAATCGATATTCTATTCCTGTAAACATAGGTACTCCAGCTATTTGTTGAGCTATTCCTAAGGTAAATGGATTTAACATACAACCTGCAAAACCCAATCCTGCACCAATAAAACACATACAAACACCAACAATTGAATCGAACCCCATTGAAATAGATAAAGGCACAAAAATTATTATAAAAGCAATGGTTTCTTCACTCATGCCAAATACGGCACCAAAAAAACTAAACATCATCATTATTGATATAATAATGATGTTATGGATGCCTATTTTTTTTATTATTTGATATTTTTCGAGCCTCGAAGAACGCCGAATAAACGAGTGTATTCCTGCATCAATAGCTTTACTTTCGTTCATTATCCAAAAAGCACCTCCTAATATTAATATAAAAACAATTATTTGAGGCGATCTAATAAAGCCTTTATAAAAAGATGAGAATATTTGCCATGTTTGTGGTTGCGATTCCATTCTTTCGTAAGAGCCTGTTACTATTACAGTTTTGTTTGTTTCTTTATTTAATTCTCTTTTAAACTGACCAGCTGGAACAAACCATGTTGCAATTGCAGCAATAATAATTACTGAAAAAATGATAACATAAGTGTGTGGAAATTTCTTGAACATACAAGGCTTAGGTTTAGTTGATAAATAAATTTGATAAAGCAAATTACATAATTAACAAAAATAGTTATTTTAGGCATTCAAAATTTATATGATTTCAAATAATTGCAAAATATGAAAATATTAATAAAAAACATCAAAGAACTTGTTCAAGTTGAAGACAAACCAGTATTAAAAGTATGCGGTAAAGACATGGCTAAATTGAATACCATTAAAAATGCATATTTGCTAATTGATGGTGAAAAAATAGCTGATTTTGGAAAAATGGACGATCTTTTTATTTCAAAAGAAACAAAATTAAAAGAGATTGATGCTACTGGAAAAATGGTTTTCCCTTCGTTTTGCGATTCACACACTCATATTGTTTATGCGGGAAGTAGAGAAATTGAATATACCGATAAAATAAAAGGCTTATCTTATGAAGAAATAGCAAAGCGTGGCGGAGGAATTTTAAATTCAGCCAAATTGCTTCACGAAACTTCTGAAGAAGATCTTTACCAACAATCGCTTGCCCGTATCAACGAAATAAAAATGATGGGAACTGGTGCTGTTGAAATAAAAAGCGGTTACGGTCTTACTACCGAAGACGAATTAAAAATGCTTAGAGTAATTAAAAGATTAAAAGAAACCACCCCTCTTATTATCAAATCAACATTTCTTGGAGCACATGCTGTTCCTGCCGAATACAAAGGACGTCAAGAGGAATATGTAGATTACATTATCAATGAAATGATTCCTATGGTTGCAGCCGAAGATTTAGCCGATTATATCGACGTATTTTGCGACAAAGGATTTTTTACCGTTGAAGAAACCGATCGCATTTTATTAACTGGCATGAAATACGGATTAAGAGCCAAAATACATGCTAATGAATTAGCTCCATCGGGCGGAATTCAAGTTGGCGTAAAATACAATGCTCTGTCGGTCGATCACATTGAATATACTGGCGAAGAAGAAATAAATGCATTGTTAAATTCCGAAACTATGCCTACCATTTTACCTGGAGCAGCCTTCTTTTTAAATATGCCTTGGGCTCCAGCACGAAAAATGATGGAAGCAGGATTACCAGTTGCTTTAGCATCAGATTTTAATCCAGGTTCATCTCCTTCGGGCAATATGAAATTAATAATGTCGTTTGGATGTGTAAACTACCGAATGTTGCCAGAAGAAGTAATTCATGCAACTACCATCAACACTGCTTATGCAATGGGTGTTAGCGAAGAAGTAGGAAGTATCGCTATTGGTAAAAAAGCCAATGTATTTATTACTAAGCCAATTCCAAGCTACGAATTTATGCCCTACGCTTATGGAAGTAATTTAATTGAAACAGTCATTTTAAAAGGAAAAATTCAATAAATAATATATATTTTTGCAAACCAACGTTAATCTAAAATAAAATGAAACAGTTAATAGAATGCGTTCCTAATTTCAGCGAAGGCAGAGATATGAGTATTATCCGCCAAATAACTGATGAAATAGAAAAAGTTGAAGGTGTTAAATTATTAGATGTCGATCCAGGTGCAGCAACCAATCGTACGGTAGTTACGTTTGTTGGCACTCCAGACGAAGTTATAGAAGCAGCTTTTCGCTGTGTAAAAAAAGCATCAGAAATAATTGATATGCGAAACCATTCGGGTGCACATCCTCGTTTTGGAGCAACCGATGTATGTCCTTTAGTTCCAGTATCTAATATTACAATGGACGAGGTAGTAGAATATGCTCGTAAATTAGCCAAACGATTAGGCGAAGAACTTTCTATTCCTATTTATTGCTACGAAAGTGCAGCATACAAGCCAGAAAGACGCAATCTTGCATATTGCCGTTCGGGTGAATACGAAGGATTGAAAGATAAAATAACCAAACCAGAATGGAAACCAGATTTTGGACCTGCTCAATTTAACGCAAATGCTGGAGCTACAGCCGTTGGAGCACGTGATTTTTTAGTTGCCATCAATTATAATTTAAATACCACTTCTACTCGTAGAGCCAACGCCATTGCTTTTGATGTACGTGAAAAAGGTCGTCCACAAAGAGAAGGAAATACTGTTACAGGAAAAATAGCAAAAGATGCAAATGGTAATCAAATAATGATTCCAGGAACATTAAAAGCAACCAAAGCAATTGGTTGGTTTATTGATGAATATGGTATTGCACAAGTATCTATGAATATAACCAATATTTCTGTTACACCTGTTCATATTGCATTTGAAGAAGTTTCGGCAAAAGCAGCAGCTCGTGGAATTAGAGTTAGTGGTTGCGAAATTGTTGGCTTAGTTCCTAAAAAAACGCTTATCGAAGCTGGTAAATTCTATTTGAAAAAGCAACAACGTTCGGTTGGTGTTTCGGAAGATGAAATTATTAAAATTGCCGTTAAATCAATGGGATTAGATGATTTGAAACCATTTAAACCAGAAGAAAAAATTATTGAATATCTAATTGAAGCCGAAAGCAAAGCAAAGAAATTGGTTGACATGACAATAACAGGTTTTGCCAACGAAACTGCTAGCGAATCGCCAGCACCAGGCGGTGGATCAATTGCAGCATATATGGGTTCTATGGGTGCAGCATTAGGAACAATGGTAGCCAATTTATCGTCGCACAAAGCTGGTTGGGACGAAAGATGGAACGAGTTTTCTGATTGGGCTGAAAAAGGTCAAGCTTTGAAAGACGAATTGTTGTTTTTGGTTGACGAAGACACCAATGCTTTTAATAAAATAATGAGTGCTTTTGACTTACCAAAAAGCAACGACGCCGAAAAAGAAGCTCGCAAAGCAGCTATTCAAGATGCAACCAAATATGCAACCGAAGTTCCTTACAGAACAATGGTGAAAGCTTACGAAGTAATGCCTATTTGCAAAGCAATGGCAGAATTTGGCAACCCAAATTCGGTTACCGATGCAGGAGTTGGAGCATTAGCAGCTCGTAGTGGCGTTATGGGAGCTTATTTAAATGTAAAAATAAATGCTAGCGGACTAGAAGACAAAACTTTTGCCGCAGAAATTCTTAACCAAGCAAACAACGTAATGCAAAAAGCAATTGCTATGGAAAAAGAAATATTAGACATTGTTGATAGCAAAATAAAATAATAAATCTTATATTAATAATAATAAAAAAAAGAGGATGTAAAATCCTCTTTTTTTTATTATTAACTTATAATTAGTTTATTTTTTTATAGGTAAAGTTTATTTTATCTAAATTATCAGACGTAGTTAAATCAACACTTGATATTTTAATAACAGCATACTCATCTAGTCCTCTTAATTTTGCAACATACATTCTATTTGCAAGAACTCCAGTGATTGTAGATGTTTGTGTTCCAGCCTCAAATGCTGCTTTTGCAGTTCCAAATGTAGGAGCTAAATAGTCAAATCCAGCAGCAGTTACATCAACAAACTTAGTAGTATTTTTAGCAATCCATTCATTTTGAAAAGCATAAGGAGCTGGAGCAGATGCAACAACCGTTGTATTACACATATCTTTTACAGCATCAGGATCTGTAGTTAATTTAGTTACATTATTAACCAAATCAAAAGCAACACCATAAGTAGAAGCTGCAGCTAAATTATAAATAGATCCAGAACGTGGAGATCCAAATGGAGTTGAAGGATCTGTACCACCACCGCCACCAGTAGTATCAATAATTGGAGTTGTTATATTAAAAGTAACACTACTAGACATTCCATTAACATCTGTAACTTTAAATTCCCATTTTTGCATACCACCTAAATCGGTAGCATAAAAACCCCACTCTTTATCATAAGCCTGAACGCTTAAGTCTCCTTCTGGTAAAACTATTGATGTTTCTAAAACAGGTATCATATTAGTAACTGTTGAATAAACTTCTATTTTAGCTAATGGAGATTGGCTGTTTTTATTAGCCAGTGCTGTAATTCCTACTTTAAACCACTCTTTGCTAAGCATAGACATATTTGAACTGACATAAGTAGGTGCTTTTTTAAAAAAAATAGTAGGAGTTACAGTTCCATCTCCAGTACTTTCATCTTTACTACAAGAAATAAAAATGGTTGCACTTAATAAAATTAAAGTAAATAACGAGAATATAATTTTCTTCATAATTGATAAATGTTTAATTATTAAAGTATATACATCACAAATGTAATTTTTTTTTTTTGATTGTCAATTTTTTCATTCAAAAACAATGATTTTAACTTTTATTTTATTTGAATAATAAAGCTTTATAAAATAAAGTCCTTTAGGAAAACCAGATATATCGAGCATTTTTTTATTACTTAAATCTATATAAATAATTTCACCCATAGTATTTATTAACTCAATTCTATCAATTATTAATTTAGTTTCAATATTAATTAATCCAACTGTAGGATTTGGATAAATATAAAAATTACATAGAGCTTCATCTACTCCTGCCAAAGTTGTAATATAAGCGGTATCTATTACTTCACAATTGTTATAATCAGAAATAGTTACATAATAAACGCCTTCACTTAATTCAGTTAAACTATTGGTTGTTGCTCCATTGCTCCAATTTATTATGTAAGGTGTACTACCTCCAGAAATAGAAGCTGTAGCTGTTCCATCAGAAGCTCCTATAGCAGAAACATTAGTTGACGTTATAATTACACTTGGATAATCATTTATTGTTGCAATTACAGGTACACGTGCACTATTGCAATAATCTATTGTTTTAACTTCCCAGTTATAAAAATAATAATAATTTTGTAAAGATTGAGTTGACGAACTTGCTTTTATACTCAACAATCCAGCAATAGTGTATGGATAAGTAACTCCACTATTATTTCTATAAAAATTAACACTACTTTGGCTTAATACTAATCTTAAATTATTTTCTACGGGTATGTCAAAATCAAGCGTTACCCTTTGAATACCAGCTAATAATCCTGTAAATGATTTTGTTTGAAGTACCGTTCCTGCACTATTTTGAAGTTGAATAGAAAAATTAGCATTAGCTGTTTGTGGGTTTATTTCTACCGAAACCAATCTACTTGTAGTATAACTATCAAATATTAAATATCTTGAAGCATTAAAATAAGCCCCTCCATTTGTAGAACTTTCAATACTTCCAAGATATTGTGAGGTTCCTAATGTTACATTTTGACTTTCTACATAATATGTAGTTGAGGTATTTAAATTTGGAGTAATAAAAGTAGTTCCTGTATTAACTAAATTTCCATATACTGCTGCATCATACCATTTTAAATCTCCTAATCCTGTTGCAGATAAACTAACGACACCCGTTCCACAACGTGAAGTCGAATTGGTTATTGGTAGTGATGCTAAATTTATATTAACATAATTTGTTCTTATTTCTTGATCGTTGTTTACACAATTTACAACAGTAAGTGTTACATTATAATAGCCATTAGCAAGATAAGAATGTGTAGGATTTTGTTCTGTAGAGGTTGTTCCGTCGCCAAAATTCCAAAGCCATGAAGTTACACCTCCTGTTAAACAAGTAAAATTAACTAAACCAGAGCAGTTTGTTGTATCATCTGCAATAAAATTTGCGACTGGAGCAACTGGATCTAATACAACATTAAGTGTTGTTGCATTGTTGTCGGGAACAACTACATTAGTAATTGTTTTTGATTGATAGCCTAGTGCCGAAAAAGTTAATGAATAAGTCCCTGCCAAAATAGGTCTGTAATAATCTCCCAATGTTGATTCTGTATAAACATGAGAGCTATCTACATCGTGAGCATTTACAAAAACTTTAGCAACCATTGGCAAGCCAGTGCAAGCATCTGTTACAATACCTTTTATTCCATACATTGCCTGCTCCATATAATTTAGCAACGATCGGTAATTATAATTCCAGTGAGCTAATAATGCAGTGTCTGATAAAGTTTTTTCTGCCGAAATCTCTAAACAAAACTCACGTCCACTTTTATAATATGTCATATAAT
>Ga0316608_1000876_pt1 | contig 12784 bp, 2 predicted proteins | sample MIS2016152B_MG_FD_207673 | JGI IMG/M metagenome (GOLD analysis project Ga0316608, IMG submission 207673) | Microbial mat bacterial communities from Middle Island sinkhole, Lake Huron, Michigan, United States - MIS.2016.152B | ecosystem: Environmental > Aquatic > Freshwater > Lake > Sediment...
CTTTCGATAATTTAAGAAATAATGCTTTTATTTGTTCAATTATTTGCATAATTTTGCTATAAAATTTTTCGCAATATAGCAATTTTTTTCAACAACAACGTTTTTAATTAGAGCCAAAAAATTCAAAGATAATGTATGGAGAAGAGGTCTCACTGTATTGTTTTACAATGGATTACTTCTTTTACCTTTTTTAGTATTTGTTTTCAGTACTTATTTCAAAAACACAACCCGATTGCAAAAAATTATTATTATTCCGATGGCGATAATATTTTCGTTATCAATAATTTCTGTATGGCGGTTTATTCCCGTAGCAAATGTTTTGTATAACTTGGGTGTTGGACCAAAGGTTTTAAAAGACGCATATTGGGGTAAAAACCTTCACCCTGTATTATCCGAAAATATGTTATTAGTAATTAAAATTATTGGAACTTTAGGAGTTTCTTTATTAACTTTTTACTTCTTGACCGCTATTTCAAATTTTAAAAAAGTATTGCAAAATTCAGGGATTAAAATAAATATCGAAACAGAAAATAATAATTTTGAAAATATTGTTGGAAACAAATTTCAATTTACTATAAAGTTTATTAGTCTGGCTGTTATAATTTCATTTAGCTTGTTTTTATTATTAGGAAATTACTTTTTCGATAGATATTTATTATTTTTGTTTCCATTTACATTGATACTTTTTTTACCGGCTTCGTTTACAAATTCAAAAATTGGAACTTCAATTGCAATTGTATTTCTATTGATAAATTTATTTTTTTCGGTTTCGGCAACACATGATTATTTAGCTTGGAACAGAGCGCGTTGGACAGGCTTAGATAGTTTGACAAATTCAGGTATTTCACCATCTGAAATTGATGGTGGTTTTGAATTTAATGGTTGGTACGAAACAAATACACGAAACCCCGGAAATGAATTTGAAAAAAGCTGGTGGTTTGTAAATCAAGATAAATATGTTGTTGCATTTGGAGATTTGTGTGGATACAAAAAAATCAATAAATACTTATTCAACAGTTATTTAACATTTAGTAAAGACAGTATTTTTATATTACAGAAAATTGAAACCGTCAATGATTCTATATTAATTTTTTGCAATGCTGAAAATACAAAAAATATTAATAACCTTGATGTTATGACAACTAACGACTCAACCAAATTTTGCGAAATAAAAAATACAAGAACCGATGTTGAATCTTTTTCAGGAAAATTTGCTTTAAAACTTGATAAAAATAATGCTTTTGGATTTACTATCAGGCTAAATGATATTATACCTTGCGAAACTATAATTGTGAGTACATACACAAAATACAATTGTCAGAATGCACATATTGTGGCTTCTGCACCTGATGCAAATTATTTTTATACTGCTAAAACAGTGAGTGATACAATTAATTTTGAAGAATGGAAATATATTGAAATGATAGTGAATGTGCCTGCTGATTTTATTGGCTCAGAATTAGATTTTTATGTTTGGAATAATTCTGACTATACCGTTTTTTCTGACGACTTTAAAATTTTAAGGCTGAGGTAAAAAAAATCTTATGAAAATACAAATAATCAGAACCTAAAAAAACTGAAAAATTGTTTCAAAGCTGTGCTTCATTAATTTGTTATCATTTTCTTACAATGATTTAGTTACTATGGAAATATCTTGAAATTTAAAAAACTTCATTACATTTTATAATTCATCAATCTGCTCTTTTGTCATACCTGTTTCCTCAATTATTCTTTCAATAGGTTCACCATATTTTTTCATCTTGCTTGCCAATTTTATTTTAATTTCTTCTTTTTGTTTTTGTACTTCTTCGATAAGGATATTTTTTTGCTCTATTTGCTTTTCTTGCTTACTTATTAATCGTTCTTTACGCTCTAAATCTTCAAGTATTTCATCTTCTACGTCCATGGTTTTTCTTATTTCGGGTTCACTTATTGCTTTTAATAAACGTCTTATCACTTCTTTGTACTTTTCGGGGTAATCGTCTTCATTTATACTCACAGTCTGAATTTTACTTTGGTCGAAAACACTTAACGCTTTTTCCAAATCACTGCGACGTTTTTCTTTTAATGCCGGAATTTGTACAATAATACTGTCGTGGGTTAATGTTTCTATAAAAAGTTCTTTATCGTGCAAAACCTCGTTTGTGTAAGAGTCTAAATATTGTCGTTTTACGCTAATTATTGGTATATCAGAATTGTTATCCAATCCATAACCTAAAAAATAAATACTGATTATCGGCAATGGAAATACTCGATTGTCAAGCTCATAAGAGTTTGATTTTAAAGAATATTGTTCGCCAAGATATTTTCTGAATCGCATTATATCGGTTGTATATTTTGCCTTCTGAATTTCGATAAGTACAATTTTTCTTTCACCGGTTGACAATACTATTTCAGCTTTAAAATCAATACGATAAACAGTTAATGCTCGTTTTGCCAAATCAGATGAATACTCTTGTGGACATAATTCCAACGAAATTATTTCAACGCCTAAAAGACCAGATATCAAAAGTTTGGCTATTTTATTATCTTCGAGCAGATATTTAAAAACTACATTATATATTGGATTTGCAACTTGCACTTTTTTCGCTATTTTTAAGCAAATATAATATTTTTTTTGGTTAGATGTTGTTCAAAATTTTATCAAAAAATATTTTTATTGATAAAAAAACACCTGTTAGTTATTTCTATGAACTTTTTTCACAATTTAGCTTACATTAAATCTGTATTTTACAGTTTCAAATTCCGTTCGTCAACAAAAAACGACCTTTCGTCAACAGTTTTTGTCCATTCATCAAACAAATATGACCATTCATCAAAATTTTTAAAAAATTCAAAAATGAATGACTTGTTTCACTCAATGGTATTTGTTAATTAATTATTTTTAACGCTTTATTTTTAACTTAATTTTAATGATATGAAAAGAAAATTATTATTTCTAAGCATTCTGATTACTACTCTGTTGCTCACGACGCAGAGCCAAAGTCAGATTTTATTAACCGAAAATTTTGAATCTCACCCAATTGCACCATCTGCACCACATTATGATGTATCAGTAAATGGTTGGTTAAATTTTAACCAGATTGGTTCAATTATGTGGAAAGCAAGACAGTATTCAAGTAACAATTACGCTCAGTTTTCTTCTTATAATTCAGGTGAACAAAATACCGCTTGGCTTATTACAAGTGGAGTAAATTTAGATGTTGAAACCGGTGAACTATTTTCTTTCAGGTATGGTGCTGGTTTTGATAATGGTGCTGCATTAACAGTAAAATGGTCAAATGATTTTGACGGGACAACTACTGGAATAGCAAACGCAACCTGGAATGATATTACCGGTAATTTTAACTTACCAACTGCACCGCTTAGTGGTTATACAGCTTTAACTTCTGCTGGAGTTTTGGACATTTCTAGTTACACAGGAACAGTATATTTTGCATTTGTTTATACAGGTGCATCATCAGGAGTAACTACAACAGTTCAAATAGATGATATTAAAGTTTATGTAGAATCTCTTTCTTTTACATCTCCAGTTGCTTCAACAATCTGGAAAGCAGGTACACAACAAACATTAACTATTCAAAATAATAGTTCAGATTTTTATGGGGCTGAAATGTACCTATATTATGAAAATGGTAATTATTACACCAGTTTTCCAATGTGGGAAAATATATCTGGAACTTTCAATTATAATTGGACTTTACCAATAAATATGCCTGCAGGTAATTATTACTTCCAACTTTACGACGATAATTGGAATATTGCTGTTACAAGTAATATATTTCATATCGATGCAGCCGACCCTCAGATAGTTTCTATCAATGCTCCGGTTTCTACAACTTGGTGGACTGCCGGTACTTCAAATTATATTTACTGGACTTCGTACGGTATAAACAATGTAAAAATTGAATATACTTTAGATGGAAACCTTTGGGAAGAAATTACCCCTTCTACATCTGCAACTCAAGGTAATTATTACTGGACAATACCTGCAACTATCACTGGTACTAACCCATCATGTAAAATAAGAATTACCGATGCCGAACCTGCAAATTCAACTGTAAGTCTTGAAAGTAGTTTTTTTACAATTGCAGATATTCCATCTTTAGCATTTACTCAGCCAACTGCAACCACAACTGGCTGGAAAGCAGGTACAACTCAAACTATAAATATTCAAAATAATGGTGCCGACTTTGTTAGAAACGAAATTTCAGTTGAGTATTATTATACTAGCTATGATATGTGGATGTATGTTGATTATATATATTTAAATCAACCTACTATTACAAATCCAACTTACAGTACTCAATGGAATATTCCTTTTTCATATACAGCAGGTGATTATCGTTTAAGGATTAATGATGCTTCAAATGCAACTATTTACAGCGAAACATTTCAAATAAATGCACCGGACCCTATTATTACTTCAATTGATAATCCGGTTAACAGTAGTTACTGGAATAAAGATAATACTTTTACAATTAACTGGACTTCTTACAGTATAACAAATGTAAAAATTGAATATAGATTATCGCCAACAGAACTGTGGCAAGAGATAATTGCATCAACCCCAAACAACGGTTATTTCGACTGGGCTGTTCCTGCAATTACAGGTACTTATCATGATGCTCAAATAAGAGTTTCTGATGTAGCAAATGTTGCACAACCTTTGGAAAGTGCATATTTTACATTAGCAGAATTGCCAATTATAAGTTTCACACCTTTATACGAATGGAAAATAGGAACAACACAAACTATTGTTATTCAGAATAATGGACCGGCTATTTCTTATTCACGTATTTGGAAATATTATAACAATAGTTGGATATATAATTATGACTACGTGTACGACATAATTCCAACAGGAGGTCAAATTTCTATTTCATTTGATTTACCTTACGAATATATTCCTGGATATCAATGCTATTTACGTTTTAGAAATAATGACAATTATGAAAATTACAATAGTGATTATTACACACTTCTCGCACCAGACCCACAAATTAATTCTATAACATCACCTGTTGCATCAACAGTCTGGACTACAACAAAAACTGATGCTTTAATTGAATGGAATTCGTACAGTGTTGATAATGTTAAAATTGAATATAGTTTAGATGGTGGTTTAACCTACGAAGCTACACCAATTACAGCATCTCAAATTGCAAATTATGGATACAATAGCTTTACCTGGGATATTGCAGCTTTAGGTTTAACAGCTACTCAGAATAATGTAAAAATCAGAATTTCTGATGTTTTAAATCCTACAACTGTTTACAAAGAGAGTGATTTATTTACTATCTTATTTCCACAAGCTGGAATTATGGCTGTTTCATCTCCTTTTACAGGAAATGTATGGATTAACGGACAAAGCTACCTGATAAAATGGTTTTCATTTTCAACTAACGATGTAAAAATTGAATACAGTACTGATGGAAATAATTGGAATACAATTGATCCTAATTATTCTGCTCAGGAAGGTGAAAACACATTGTTTTTTAGTCCAAATGTTGATAGTTATTATCCAAATTCATATATTAAAGTTAGCGATAATTTAGGAACAACATCAGCAATAAGCTCTGCTTTTGTTTTGTCAAATTCTCCAATTCGTTTTGTTTCTCCGGTTGCAGGCACAGAATGGAAACAAACCAAAACTGAAAAAATTATTGTTGAAAACTTGTTAGATTACCAGTTATATACTAATCAATGGGACAATTATATAAGTCCAACATGGGATAATTTTAATATTACTTTAAACCCTGGTTTAAACGAATGTAATATTGTAGTTGACCCTAATAATTATAATGCTGGTTCTAATTATTTTGCAAATATTAGTTTCCAAGACTATAATTATGGAATATATAATGGACAATTAACAAGTGAGACTTTTTCTGTTATACTCCCAACCAACGAAATAACTAGTATAACCGAACCAAATGAATGGAATAATGGTACAAGTGCTTGGATTAACAGAAATACTTATAGTATTGTTTGGTATAGTTACGATATTAGTAATGTTAATATTGATTTTTCTTTTGATGGAGGTTTAACTTATTTGCCATTAGCCGAAAACATTGATATAGCATCAGGTAATTACTCGTACGGTCAAAATTTGTATAGGTTCACTTCATATATAAATTTTTTAAATCTTGTAATAGGTTCTTACACTAATTGTAAAGTAAAAGTTTCAAAGGTGGGCGAACCATTAATTTTTGCCGAAAGTAAAACTTTCACTTTAGACCAGCCTGCCCCAGAAATTACATCTGTTTCAAAACCTGACGTAAATAGTTGGTATACTAACAATACAGTAGACAATTTAATACAATGGAACAGTAAAGCTTTAGAAACAGTTGACATTTACTATGTATTAAACAATGCAGACCCTAATGTTTCGGCAAACTGGCATTTTATAGCAAATGCTCAAAGTCCAAATGGTGGAAACAATTACTTTTACTGGAATATTGGAAATGAATTTTCTGCAATAAATCCAAATTCTTACATTGTAGTTGTTAATCCTAACGACCCAGCAATGTTTGCAGTTAGTCAACCATTTACTCTTTCAAATGTACCATCTGTCGAATTTGTTTCACCTGCAATGGGAAATGTTTTGACAATTACATCTAACCAGACTATTGAGGTTATAAACCACACTCAAATTGCTTATTATAATTACAGTGTAGTAATTAGAAGAAGTAATCAATGGGGCGGTTGGGATGACATTCAATATTTCACTTTTATTGATAATGAAATTAAACCCGGAAGTAATATAATTAATTTATTTATAGACCCTTCAATATATAATGAAGGAACTTCGTATTATGTTAATGTAGAATTTGATAATAATGGTTGGAAAGAAATTGCAAGTGGAATATTCACCGTTGAATTGCCAAATAACTACATAAGTATTAATCAACCAACAGCTTCATCTCATTGGTATAATGGTGGTGTTGGGGAAATTACTTGGTATAGCTATGATGTTACCAAAACTAAAATTGAATATACTATCGACAATGGTTTAACATGGTCAACTATAAAAGCAGGTCAGATAACCTCAGATGGTTTAATGACATACACTTGGAACATTAATATACCTAATTTACCGGTTGGTGTTTACCCCGACTGTAAAATCAGATTATCCGATTTTTATGACCAATCACCAACTGCCGAAAGCCAAATGTTTACAATTGAACAGGCAACTGCTTCAATAACAGAAATCTTAAATCCAGCCGCTGACGAATGGTGGGCAAATGGTGAAACTCAGACTATCAGTTGGAAAAGTTTCTCAATTACAGCTGTAGATATTCTTTATACAATTGATGGAACAAACTGGTTAACTGCTGCAACAAATGTACCTAGTCCTGTAAATGGTGAAAATTCATATACATGGGGTATTCCTTCTAATCTTGTTGATAATATTTACAATCAGGCACAAATTAAAATTGTTGAAACAGGTGGAACTATTGAATCTCCGGTAAGCAACTATTTTACATTAGCTAATGAACCTATAGTTTCTTTTGTTACACCTACTACAGGTACCGTATGGGAAATTAATTCAAACGCTTATATAACAGTTAAGAATAACAGCCAGAATAATTACTGGATGGATGATTATTGGATTAACAATGGCAATCAGGAAGTATATCGCCAATCTTTGGGTGGAGAATTATTAGCAAATTCCACTATTGATTTTTATTTATCCCAAATTTCATTTCCTGCTTCCGACCAATATCAAGTATTTTTCAGATATTATGATTCCAATATTGGCTGGGTAACTTTAGAAAGTAATTTATTTTCTGTAAGTATGCCTCAATATAAAGTGGTTTCTGTTACATATCCATATCAGGGACAAAACTTATATAATGGAAATTCTGAGTCTGTTGAATGGATGAGTTATGACATTGATTTTGTTAATATTGATTTTACTCTTGATGGAGGCAATACATGGCAGCCAATTGTTAGTAACTATGATATTTCAGCCGAACCTAATGGTGAACATTCTTACTTATGGAATATTAATGTTTCAGGCTTAACCAGTATTAGCAGCGAGGCATTTATTAGAGTTTCAAATGCTGGGGATGGAAATAATTTTGCATTGAGCAATATGTTTTATCTTGCTAATACTTTAGATTTGACTATTTATCAAATTCAAGGTCAGCAATCAGAAACCCCTTACAACTACCAAAATAATGTTAGAACTACCGGAATTGTTACTGCAATTGAATCAGAATTTTCAAACAGAAAATCATTTTTCATTCAAAATGGAACAGGTGCATGGAACGGATTATTTGTTTTCGACGGTGGTCATCAGAATGTTAACATATTACAAATTGGTGATGCAGTCGAAGTTATTGGTGAAGTATATGAATATAGTGGTTTAACTGAGTTAGAACTTAGTAGCTTAGTTATTCTTTCATCTGGAAATGTACTTCCCGAACCTGTAGTATTAACTGCCTCTCAAGTTAATGACGAACAGTATGAAGCTGTTAGAGTAAAAGTTGAAAATGTTGTCTGTACCCAAACTTATAACCCATACTATGAATGGTATGTTGATAATGTTTTACAGATTGATGATAATTTGTACAACAGTAATCAATTCTCACCAGTACTTGATATGATTTATACTATTACCGGTGTTGTTGATTATTCATATAACTCTTTTGCTTTACTACCTTATGGAATTGAAAATATAAGATATAGAAGTATTTCTGAAGTATTACAACCTGCTACAGGAGAAACATGGGGTAGCGGAGAACTTCGTACAATATCATGGAGAAGTACTGATATTACTACTGTTGATTTAGCTTATTCAATTGATAATGGCGTTAGTTGGATTGATATCCAAACAAATGTCGCAGCTCCTAATTTTGGTGTAAATACATTTGACTGGACTATTCCAGCTTTCCCTAATTCTTATTCAGAATGTTACATTAAAGTTACAGAATCAGGAACAGGATTATTATCAGCTACAAGTTCTCAATTTACTTTATCAAATATTCCTTCATATTACAGTGTTACATTTAATATGAATATGACTCCTGCAATTAACGACGGATATTTTAATGTTGCAAACGACAACGTTTTCATAACTGGTTATATGACAAACTGGACAACTCCAGGTGAAAATATGGATTATAAAATGCAAGATTTAGATGGAGATTTCATATATTCTATTACTTTTAATTTAAACCCCGGTTATTACGAATATAAACATGCTATTAACTATGGATGGAGTAACGAAGACATTAATGGAAACAGATATTTTGACGTTACAGAAAATTTAGTTATTGATAATGTCTGGCCTACACTCGAAATCAGTAGTCCAAATGCTACCACAGTATGGACAAAGTATAATACCGAAACTATAACTGTTGAAAATACTTTCCCTTATAGTGTATATTCAGACTTTGAATTCATTGCTAACGGAAATAATATATTTTCTACTGGTTATAACCTAAATCCTGGAACAAACACTTTCGACATTTTTATAGACGAAAGTTTTATTACTTCCAATCAATATCAGATATCATATTATTACAAAAATCATTATGGAATATTATCTGATGTTTTTTCGGTTGTTGAACCTGCAAACCAAGTTGTTTCAGTAACGAATCCACAAAATGGGAATATTTTATTTACCGGTAGTACACAAAATATAGAATGGATAAGCTATGATATTGACAATGTAAAAATTGAATTATCTCTTAACGGAACTTGGTCAACAATAGTTAATTCATTAGATATTTCAAGTGAACCGAATGGTTTTCATACATATACTTGGGATATTATTCTATCCGGTTTAACCATTGGGTTACCTTATGATGCTCAAATCAGAGTTTCTGACGCAACTAATTCTGCAAATAATGCTTTAAGCCAAATGTTTGTAATAGAAAATCCAAATGCTGAAGTAAGAAATGTTCTTCAACCAACTATTGGCGACTGGTGGGCAAATGGCGAAACTCAAACTATAGCATGGGAAAGTACAGATATTAACAATGTTGATATTAAATATACTACAAATGCTAATGCTCAATTATATTTTACTGTACAATCACCACCTGCAATTCAGGGAAATTATAATTTAACATTAAGTAATCCTGCTAACAGTTGGGCATCACCCGATTTTATTGCTAACGAACTTTCAGTTTCCGGAACTTTAATGCTAGATGCGCCTGGTACAAATGGTTGCGATGCACTTATTAATGATTTTACCGGCAAAATAGCTGTAATTTATAGAGGAATTTGTCCATTTGCAGTAAAGGCATTAAACGCTCAAAATGCAGGTGCTATTGGAGTTGTTATTATCAACAGTAGTGAAACCTTAATTGATATGGCTGGAGGTACTAATGGTCTTAATGTAAATATTCCTGTAGCAATGGTATCAAGTTCAACTGGTGCTGCTTTTGTTGCCGAAATGGCAAATGGTGATGTAAATATTACATTCGGAAGTAATCCTGCTCTGGCAACTTGGACACCAATTGCTTCTAATGTTAATAGTAATGCAAACGGTATTAACTCTTATGACTGGGCAATTCCTGAAAATGAATTTAGTGCTACTAATTACAATTCATCAATCAGAGTAAATGAAACAGGAACAAATTCATCAGTTGGAAGTAAAATATTTACACTTTCAAATACTCCTACAATTCAATTCATTGAACCAATAGCTTCTACAATATGGTCACTATTTAATAACGAACCGGTAACTATAAGAGTTAATGCTAACAATAAACATATTTATGGCTGTACTATATTGAATAATGGAAATTATTTAGACTATTATAGTATAGAACAAACATTTACAGGCGAATATTCTTTTACAATGAATTTAGATGCAAGTTACGGTACAGGTAATAATTACCAGTTGCGTTTAGAATATTATGATTATTCAACAGGAACTGATAAACAATTATTCTCTGAAACTTTCTCTATAGTTGAGCCTACAAACCTGATAATGTCTGTAAACAATCCAACTAGCGGCAACTTCTTGTTTAACGGTAATACCGAAACTATAGAATGGGTAAGTTATGGCGTTAATAATGTTGACATTAATCTTCACTATACCACAGATGGCACACAATGGATGCAACAAACTATAGCATCAGGCTATGATATTTCTAACGAAGCTGGTGGCAATCATTATTATAACTGGACTCTTTCTTTAACAGGATTATCTCTAGGACAAGTTGTTGATGCTTATGTAGAAGTTTCAAAAACTGGAGATGCAACTGTTTTTGCTGATGGAGGTACATTCCAAATTCAAGAACCAAGCGAAGCTATTATTTCCGTTACAAATCCTCAATTAAATAACTGGTGGGCAAATAGCGGTACATATACTATCAATTGGGAAAGTTATGCAATACCAAATATTACTCTTGAATTCTCAATAGACGACGGTGATACTTGGGAAACAATAGCAAATGTTACAGCAATAAATGGTTTGAATTCTTACCAATGGACAATTCCTGCAGGTAAGTTTACGGCAATTAACCATAATTCTTATATTAGAGTAGCAAAACAAGGTAGTTTGATGGTAGAAAAATTCAGTGCTAAATTTACTCTAGCAAATGTACCTGCTGTACAATTTATTCATCCTGTTGCCTCCGATATTTGGGCTGTAGGTTCAACCCAGACAATCCAAATTAAGAATAATTATTCATTTAGCATAAATGTTTATGATTTAGTATTCAGAAATGGAAGCAGTTACAAGAATTTAAATCAGAGCGGTGTAATTGCTCCGGGAGCAACAAAAGATTTTACAATATCATTAACTGATAATTATATTGCAAATACTAACAATTTTGTTTACATTAATTATTACGATAATAACTATAATCCTATCTATTTGCGTAGCGAAACGTTTACTGTTTCCGGACCATTGTTAACTGTATTTACTAATGGTGTTTACGAATATTTGTTTGGAAATGTTATGGTTGGTACACTTTCTGAATCTCAGTCTTTTGTTGTTTCAGGTGTTGAATTAACTAATCCTGTTACAATTACTGCACCTGAAGGATTTAAAATTTCGCTTGATAATTCAGATTATTCTGTAAATCCGATAGTTTTAAACCCAGTCAACGGAAATGTAGCTTCCACAACTGTTTACATTAAATTTGCTCCTGAAATTGTACAGCAATGGTACTATGAAAGACCGGTTTATGTAACATCTACAGGTGCATCTCAAAAATCTTTCTATGTTTACGGCGAAGGTATAAACAACACTACACCTGCTATGTACACATCAGAAACCGCATTTGATTTTGGAAATGTTGCTGTTGGAAGTACATCTTTGGCTCAGTCATTCTTAATGTCGGGAAGTAATTTAACACAGAATATTGTTTTGGATTTACCTAATGGATACGAAATTTCGTTAAACGGTATTGATTTTTCAACCCAAACTTTACAACTAACACCAGATGCTAATGGAAACGTTGCAGAAACTCAGGTTTGGATTAGATTTAAACCGCTTAATGCATCAAATTTCACTGCTTATTTCGAAATTACAAATGCTAATGCAAACTCTGTTTATTTATTACTTCTAGGTACAGGTGTTTCAGTTCAGACTCCTGTTATTACAGTTGTACATAATTTACAAAGTTTTGGTAATTTACTTGTTGGTCAGGTTTCGTCTTCACAGTCTTATACTGTTTCAGGTAGTAATTTAGTTAGCGATATTACAATAACTGCACCTGCCGGTTTCAAATTATCGACTGATGATATTAGCTTTTCAACTAATCCTATTATTTTAGTTAATAATGCCGGTTCTGTTGCAAGTACAACTATTTAT
>Ga0316608_1000878_pt1 | contig 12752 bp, 36 predicted proteins | sample MIS2016152B_MG_FD_207673 | JGI IMG/M metagenome (GOLD analysis project Ga0316608, IMG submission 207673) | Microbial mat bacterial communities from Middle Island sinkhole, Lake Huron, Michigan, United States - MIS.2016.152B | ecosystem: Environmental > Aquatic > Freshwater > Lake > Sediment...
AGGCACCTATGACTACCTATATGACGGCCGCGTCAGGATTTTTGGAATTTTCGGAATTTTCCTATTTTTACCTTGTGCCTAACTATATCACGGCCTACCGAGAAGAGCTAAAAATAGGCGGTCGCCCTTGACATGATGGGCGCACCGCCTGAATTGGTAAAGCATGTATATTTCGTTAATCGCCTCACATGCTATTCATAGGCGATAATCGCGAGCAACCGTGTCGCTCATCCATACTGATATAGAACTGAGGTTTGACTATCTATATCACGGCCGACCCTAATGCACTAGGCAAAGGGCTTGCGCCCTACGCACCTACGCACCGTGCTATAAGCATAGCACCGCCAATTAGTATGCCATAGAACACCGCATTGAATACTATACCGACTATAACGGAGGTGGCAATTTCTTTGTCAGTAGCGTCTAGTTCGTTTTGAATAAACATAGGTAGTTCCTTCGCGACATGCTATACGCAATCGCTCATACTTATATAGACTTCTAGAGGAACTATCTATATCACGGCCATCTGTTGTAAATGATTTTTGGTATAAGGTAAAAGTATAGGTAGAGATGGCTAACATTATAAGAGCGGCCGTGATATAGATAATAAGAAGTAAAGTCTATATGTGTATGTGCAAGTCGGTTACACTTGCAACCCGTTGCGTATAGCAATAGGATAAAAAAAGGAGGTAACCATGAACAATTTTCAATTCAATCTACACCAACAAGAGTATGACAAGATAAAGAACAGACCCGAACTATCGTACATGGCGGTCATACTAAAGACAGAGATTGACGCTGAAAGAAGAAGAAGAAAAGTCGCGTCTGAAAAACGTTTTGAGAAGTCTTTTAAGTCGGGCGCAACACTCGGCTCATTACTCAATTTTAAAGGGGTTAAATAATGAAGAAGAATAAAATTAAGATGATTGAAGTAACGATTCCGTCATGGGCGCTATGTGCGATTGTCAACGGTGATGATAGCGGATTGAGTGATGAGGAAATTGAACAGTTAGACCGTTTTGTTGAGTCTAACAAAATTCAATCGGTGTCGTTAAAAAACGATAATGACGAAGGCTATTTTAGTCGTTACAACGATATCAATAATTTAGGCGACACGGTATTTGATTGTGTTGCCATTGTCAGGTAACGGTAATCAATAAGGGGTGGGGCGGTCAGTAACCCCCACCCTTTTTTTTAAGAGTAAAAGAGTGGCCGTGATATAGTTAATCAGTTAAAAGTAAGAAAACTACTCGTTATATGCTATGGTATATAGTCCGTATGGCAAGAATAGAGCGTCATAGCGAGGTTTTCTATGTAGAAGTAAGGATAAGGCAGGGTAAAGAAGGGGAACGCCTTAAAATAGGCCATGATATAGGTAGTAAAATGTAAAGTCTATATATGTATGAGGGCGGTGGCGGTTACACTGACCCATGGGTACAGTCCTATAAGGAGGGCAACATGTTATTAGTACGAAAAGAAATAGAAATATGGGAATTGTCGGATGTTGATCATAATGGTGAAAGTCTTACTTCCCCTAACATGGTATTTCAAGCCGTCAAGGGCGAATTTTGCCCTCTGTCTGAGTCAATGCACTTTTTGGCTGTTGATAGTCAAAATAAGATAATGAAAAAGTTCCTTATCTGTAAAGGCGGATACAATACAGTCTATTGCACACCATCCGATATTTTTCGCCCCCTCATGATTATGGGTGGTAGGAAGTTCATCCTTACTCATAATCATCCATCCAAAGACGTTACACCATCCGAAGAAGATATACTTTTTACCAAAAAAGTATCTAAAGGTGCTGACCTTTTAGGATTGCAATTCCTTGATCATCTAGTTTACAGTGATGAGCAATTCTACTCATTCAAGGCGAATGGTTTAATATAGTTTGTGGCAAGCGGTAGAAATATCGCTTGCGTATTTTTTAAGCATAAGGAGTAAATGATGGATAAAGTAAAATGTGAGAAGTGCGGTACTGAATTAGATAAGTATAACGATTGTCCTATTCATTGTCATGTATGTAATGATAGCATATGTCCCGATTGTCATCATCCCTTAAATGGTGATTTTGTAGATTATTGCGGATGTAATTGTGATAAATGCGGATGGTCGCATTGTAATATGTGTCAATAATATAAGGAGTAAATGATGGATAAAGTAAAAAAACTCATTGAAGATGGTAAAAAGGTAATGAAGGAAATAGAAGAAGAGGGTAAAAAAAACGATGGCATTGAACTATGTGTCAATGTCGGCTTTCATTGTCATGGTTGTAACATGAAAGGGGTACGATGTGGGGCATGGGGTGGCGGAGTTCGATAGGGGTCCGCCCCTTTTTTTGGAGGTAAAAAGTAGGCCGTGATATAGGTAGTAAGATTTTTTTGCTCCATAAAAATATTAAAGTATTTTTCTACTCTGTCGATATTCTTTTTATAGTTCATTGACATTATAAAAAAAACAATATGAGGTAAGAAAAATGCGAAAAAAAACTAAATTAGAAAAATTAGAAAAGTTAGGGTTTACTAAGTATGAGATACAATGTATATTAGATAGTTTAAAAAAGGAAGTAAAAAAATGATGTACTATACAATGATTAAGCAGATCAATGAGAATAAGAAAAGGTATAGAACGGTTAAAATAATCGCTCTAATATGGGTACTGTTTATAGGGATTGACGTTGTTATAGTGCTACTGTAAGTAGCGAGGTAGGGGTAAAGCCCCTACCTTTTTTTTGGCAGACTAAGGGTGGCCGTGATATAGGTAGTAAAATCTAAAGTCTATATAAGTATGTAGGCGGTAGTGGTTATACTGATCTACTCTATAAACTATATTACTATACTATAAAAAGAGGTATTACAGCATGGCAACAAAAATCGTAGAAATTGTATTTGGTCGGACAAACTTTGGCGAGATGACGCCCGAATGTCCATTGAGTAAATTTGATGGTAGTTTTAAAGAAAAATTCAAAATGAAGAACGATAAGGGCGAAGAGATTGAATTACCCTTATATCAAGTCAAAAAGGTTTTAATACCCGAATGGCTAGATGAGTATGAATGGGTAATATTTAGTAAAAAATATTGTCGAATGTTTCTCTTTGGCTTGTCAATGGATGCTGAAGAGGTTATAATTAGAGGAATACTTGAAGCGGATTTTTCTGATGTTCAAGAGTATTTCTTAATACAGTTACTTAGAGTGAAAAACTTTAAATCTGAATTCCGAAAATCTTTAAGAGAACAAGCCGAGATGTGGCTTAGGACTCAAATTGAGGGTCGGAAGTATAGCAACCCATTCTCATATAAACAATGGGGATGCTTAATTGCTCAAGGTTTTCCACAAGTAAAAAAAGAGGTCGAAAGTAAAATGTCAACCTATGACGGGTTTATAGTAAACATATAAAAAAATATAAAGGAGTAAATTATGACACTATTCAAAGACACGCTTGATGCGCTCAAAACGGTAAAACATCTATCAAATTACTCAAAAAGGTATTTGATAGAAATACATAGTACGAAGGCGATTACACCGAGATTCGCTATTGTATCGGATATATCGACTGTTCCTTATAAGCAATGGTCGGTATTGAAGGTAATTAACGGTTAAACTTGAAAGGGTAGGGGTAAAATCCCTACTCTTTTTTTATAGCCCAGGAAATAGGCCGTGATATAGATAATCAAATCTAAGTTCCATATAAGTATGGGGCGAGTAGTATCGCTTACATCTTTAAAAAATTCAAGGGGTAAAATTATGAACAATTTCAATTTCTCAATCATAGAAGGCAACCTAGTAAAAGACCCGACCATGACGGACAATGTCCTATCGTTTATGTTAGGCTCAACTACTGAAACAAAAAAAGAAAATCAAGTAGTAACTACGGTTAATTCATTTGAAATTCGGTGTGAGGATAGACTAGCCGAAGTTTGCGAGAAGTATCTCAAAACAGGCTCAAAAGTTTTAGTTAGTGGCAAGCTAGAACTAGACAATGGAAGTCTTTACATCATGGCGAAGGAGATCAATTTCTTATCGCCTAAGCCGTAAGAAATCGGGCGGTACGTCAATTCGTACCGCTCATTTTTTTATATGGCTAGAGATGGCCGTGATATAGGTAGTGAAATCTAGATTCTATATAAGTATGGGGCGAATGGTATCGCCTACATCTTTAAAAAATTCAAGGGGCAAATTATGAAATTAGAAAATGCAATCCAATTAGAAAAGACAACAAGTGAAACAACGGCAAGCGGTGTATTCGCTAGTATGGTAACAGAAACATCGTTTGACCGCTATTTGGCAAAACCAAAAAGTAACCCGTATGTAGGGCGCATAGTAAAGATCAGTAATGTGTCTGATCTCTATCTTTATCAAGGGCAGTATGAAACCCTAGTAAATAATAGACGCGACAAGAATGATCTTGATAAATCGTTTGTGGCGCAATCCCCCAGAGGTATGCACCATGTAGATGGTCATGATCTTCTGTTACAGTCGGACAAAGATCAAGATAAATGGTATTTGAGGGCGTATTTCCCAAAAAACGGGAATACACGTGTTAAAACCGAATACCTTTTAGATGGTCAATCTATCGACATTGAAACCCTAAGAGATTTCATTGTTCCCTCATTCTTTACTGATAAAGAAGAAGGCGGAAGTCAAGGCTTAGACAATGACCATGCTGTTATTGTTCGGTCTTATTCTTTAGAGTCGATCAAAAAACTGAAAATGGGCGATTTTCAGTTTAGCGTATAAAACGAAGGGGGGTAAATTCCCCCCTTTATAAAAATAAAGGGGTAAATTATGACAATAGTAAAACACGAAGTATTCAACAATGAGTATATATCTGTTCTTATCGATACAACTATCGGTAAACTATGGATGGATGTAAATGTAAAGGAAGAAACCGCTGATTGGAATCAGTACATTTTTTTCCTTAATAACAGTAATGACATAGAAGTAAAAAACTTTCAAGAGGATAGCGAGAACTATTGCGAATGTTCTTCTATCGCCTTAGACTATGTAGAACAATTACTAAAAGGGGTAAACGTATGAAGTTATTATTAGAGGGGTCAAATTGTAACAATGAGGATGAGGGCGATTTTTTCGATGATCTTAACTATCAATTTGATTTTAAAGGCGGATGTTTCAAGGTAGAAGTAAAAAACTTCGGATGGAATAACAGATCAGGTGTTGCCTATTTTAAAGCCAATAAACTTACTGATTTATTGGTTAAAATGCTACCTAATACCGAATGTAACTTCAAACTATATCGTGAGAAGAAAATTCTTAAACTTCAAAACTATCATCATGATAGTCCATGCGGTAACGAATGGTATCACATTAAAAAATGTGCCGAAAGCACTTACGAAAAGAATAGGCGGTAAACTTAAAGGGGTAGGGGTAAAATCCTCCCCCTTTTTTTTCGCTGCCAAAAGATGGCCGTGATATAGATAGTCAAACCTAAGTTCTATATAAACATGGGGCGAATGGTATCGCCTACATCTTAAAAAAATTTAAAGGGGTAAAATTATGAAAGTTAAAACATGGTTACCAATATTCAGCGGTTTCTATAACACTCTTTGGGATGATACCGATGAGTATGAACTTGACGAAGAGGGTTTCACGGACGAACAAAAAGAAGAGTATTTCAGATCTGATCTTTACTATGACAATGTCAAACAGTATGAACACTCTGTTGTATCATCTTTTATTGACGAACTATCCAAAAAACTCAAAGAGAATAACTTTGTTCGTTCGATAAAGTTTGAGCAAATTGTAAGTCCTAAAGAATACAATTTTACAAACGATAGTGTTAATGTCATCATTGACATAAACATCCGTGTATGTAAACAGTATCTCAAAGACAACGAAGATGAATTTACCCAATATCTCAAAGATCATTACACCTCATGTGATGGTTTTTGGTCAAACTACTCTAATGACTATGACGAATGGGTAAACGACAAAGACTTATTCAAGTCGTCTCATATGTCGGGGGAAGTATTAAACTTCATATGCGAAAATGAAGACATTACTGAAATCGATATGTATGAGGATATAAGGTCAAACGGTGCTTACTTCCCGTATCCTTCTATGGAATCGTTCCTAGAGTATATGCGAAAAGTAAGTTAAGTTTAAGGGAGGGGGTTAAATTCCCCCATTATAAAAAAGAGGTAAATAATGAAAAGAAAAGATCAACCCGATGCTATATCTCATTATAACCTTCATTGTTTAACATGCGATGATTACTATTATGGCGAATATGAGGATAGTATAGACTGTAAACAGTATAAATATTACAACGGCAAACGTCTGAATGTTTGTCCCACATGCGGTGAAACTAATTTTATAAAAATTCAAAAAGAGGTAAAAAAATGAAACAAATATTCAAAAACTTATATCTAGTCAAAGTCGGGCCCGTTCCTATGTTAGCGTTTAGAGTAAACAGCGTAAAACTTGCCATTGCTCTAAATATCCTACTTGTAGTAACAGTCGCGTCTATTATCGCTACTGTTATCGTAAAGTAACTAATTGTCCTTTATGACGTATATTACTTAAAGCATAAAGGACAAAAAAAAGCAAATGGAAGATCAAGAGTTGACAGAAAATAATTTGATAGAACAAAATGACAACGAAGTATATGGCGAGATAGTTTATACCGAGAATATACGTGTGCCACATTACAAAGAAGAAGAGAAGTAATTTAAACCCCCGATGTTAAATGTCGGGGGATTTTTTTGGTCGCCCAGGAATGGCCGTGATATAGATAGTCAAATTTACGGACTATGTAACCAAGAGGTAATCAATATGTTAAAAATTATATTTATCGTTGCTCTCACGCTTTTTGTAGTAGTAAAATTCAACCTCATTGACAAAGTAACTTCTACCGTCAATCAAGTCGAATCCACTGTTACACAAGCATTGAAGTAGTAATTTTATAGACATATGCTATTTATTTAGTATATGTCTATATCCGTTATATAAAAACCATCGTACTAACTATATAGAGTAACCGACTATATAGGATGGTTTTCCTACCTCCTTAAATCATACAATACCCCTTTTAAGACCCCGACACTAGAAACCCTCATTTAGTGTCGGGGTTTTTTTATTTATACAGGAGAAGGCCGTGATATAGATAGTCAAATCTAAGTTCTATATAAGCATGGGGGCGAGTAGTATCGCCTACATCTTTAAAAAAAGGGTATCACTATGACAACAACAACAAAAGCAAGATTGACACATGGTAACGAAAAACTAGGAACGGCTATATGGAATTTTAACATATCGCCTATAATTTCATGCGGTAAATATGCGACTAAAGAATGTTTATCTTATTGCTACGGCAAAAAGGGAAATTTTAGATTTCCATCGAATGTAAGCATAGCATTAAATAATTTCCTTGAATCGCAAGGCGACAATTTTGTTAATGACATTTGCGGTCAAATTGCTGATAATTGGAATTCAATCAAGCATATTAGAATTCATGCGACAGGCGAATTTTACGACAATGAGTATTTCTCAAAGTGGATTGAAATTGCTAAAAGAAATCCCGAGCACAATTTTGTAGCCTATACTAAAAACTATGACATTGATTGCTCATCTTTGCCTGTAAACTTCATTGTAAGGGAATCTATTACACATGGCGAGAGAAATAAAACCATAAAAGGTAAAGCCTACGTAATACAACAATCCGAAATGAAGTCAAACGGCTTAGGCAAAAAAACTACTGAACACCTTGTAATGTTTACAAATAAAGACAGTGTCACTGCCCCTATTTGTAATTCACAATGTAGAAAATGTAACTATTGCTATTCTATCAAAAACAAAGACAAAGACATTTTTTTCATGCAACACTAAAAAAGTGTCTGTTTTGGCAAGTTTGGCAAGGTTTTGATCGTGAATAATATGTATTCCAGAGCACATAATCCTAATTTAATATTCTCTTATTAAAAGATTATTATGTTACTATGGTTACATATTACTTGCATATTAAAAGATTATTATGTTACTAGAGGTACATAATATTATAAGGGGTAAAAAATGAGTAAATCATCTAAGGTTAAGTTAAGTAAGTATGATAAATTAAAAGAATTGGTAGCACGTTTGAGTGTAAGTGAGAGAGATATACACGGATGTATGAGCGAGAAATATTATAGGGTATTAAGAATGTTTCAAGATGAGAGAGCAATGGTTATATCTAAAGGGGGTAAAATATGAGAGTAACGATAGATATTGTTTGGGTAAATGATAACGACACCTCTATTGAGGTAGAGGAAAAACATAAGAATACTCTGTTAGATATTTCCTCTGAAAAAATAGAGTTATGTTTAAGAGAGAGTTGCATATACTCTGAAACTCTAGTAACTATTGATAACATTCCTTACAGTGGGCAAATATACGTCAAAGAGGTAAAAAAATGAAAAAATTAAGTGATATTTTGGCGATAACTAAAAAGTATGGTGTAAGCTATATACCGAATAATAATGTTATGGGGTTTAGGTTTACGACCCCTAACTTAGATGTGGCAAACATTCATAAATGTGTTGAAGAAATTCAAGAAACATTTCATTTTAGAAACCTTGCTTATGGACAATATAAAGCATGGTCAAAAACCTATTTTCCCGATGGTGAAGGTATTTTAGGTTATGAAATAGTGATTGATGATCAACTAGAAGTATAATAATAAAAGGGGTAAAAAAATGAAAATAACAATAGATTTAGATTTATTAGCCAAAGAACTAATTTCTCGTGATGTAGTGAGTAGTGATGGACAACTAGAGGGATGGACTAACACTCTATTAGTAGTTACATAATAATTAAAGTGATATGAGTTAGTAGTTACATAATAATAAATAAAAGAGAGGTAAAAATGAATCAAGTTATGGTTAAATGTGAAGAATTGCGAGAGGATGGAGTTGATATACAACGGGTACTTGAATTTTTAGATGATGGGGAGGCCCTTAATGCGTTTGGATTTACGGATGAAGATCAAGCGGATATAGAGGACACTTATTATCATTATAACGAATTGTTAAAAAGAGGTAAAGAATGAATCAAAATGAAGTCATTAAAAAGTTTGATAGCGACAGAGTGATATATACCGATGATGGCTTAAAAACAACCATCGGAGAGTGTGAGAATACACCCGATTATCATTCATCATGGATATGTCTTATGTCTGTTGTAGAAAAGTTAGAAAGTTTAGGGTGTGATGTTGAAATCAAAAGTAAATATCATCCTTATACTAAAACTAGCAGTTATCATACTGTTATATCTACTAGTGATTATTCTTCGGTATCTTCTAGTGGATGTGGGGGAACAAATTATAGATTTGTTAGCGGTAACGGTGAAACACGGATAGAGAGTGTATATAATGCCGTTGTTAATGCTATTGAAAATTTAAAAGGGGTAAAAAATGAATAAAACAATAGATGAAATCAATGACTACCTAAAAAGTATAAATTGGAAATGGCAAAAGCTATGGCAAGGGGATTTTTATGTTCAAAAAAATTGGAACTCCTATGCTACTGATGACCTAGCTTTTGAGTGGTATAATCAGTATTTGGATGATTTATCTAATAGCATAGCGAGAGAGTTTCAGTCAAAACAATCAATCGGTGTTTGTAATTGTGGCAAATGTCCGAAGTGCTTATATAGTTAAGGGGTAAAGAATGAAACATACAAAGATTAAAGTAATGATAATGCAAGAGATAGTTATATCTACCGAGAAGGATGTACTTGATATGACTATAAAAGAGTTAAAGAAGGAAATGAGTGATGTATTAAAGATTGACCCGAAGGCTATATTTGACTATGATATTTATGGAGAGGTAAAAAGTGAGGGGTTTAAGAATGACTAAGAAGGAACAAGTAAAAAAACTTGTAAGTGAAATGATACAAGAAAGTGCTAAATCTATGGAATCAAAGATAGATCATTTACTATCTAGTGGCTGCATAGATATTGAATCATGGGATATTAAACAAAATCCTATGGTGTTACCTAAGACGATCGTGGTTGCTATGTTAGAGAGAGAATCGAAACAATATAGACATCCATCTAAGACAAGGGAACAGAATAAAGACATTAAGAATTACAGTTATTATCTGTAAGTAAAGAAGAAGGAGGGGGGGGTTGCTACCCTCCTTTTTTTTTTAAAGGGCTAGAAATGGCCGTGATATAGATAGTGAAAAGCTAAATCTATATAGGTATGGGGCGGTTGGTACTGCCTACATTTTTTTAAAAGAGGTATGAAAATGAATAAAATAACTATAAAGCTAATGAATATCGAAGGCGATATTATGAATGTCTTAAACGTGTCTAGTGGCAGTGATATTAGAGATAACTTGAGCATAGCAAAACAATATACTGATATGCTTTATTCTAGGTTGGTTGAGATTAAGAAACCCTCACTCAAAGTATATCAAGAGATTAACGATGATTTAGAAGATCAGAATTATTCTGTTTTACTTCAAGTATTGTCCCTTAGCGGATGGCTAGGCAAAGCAAAACAGCTAAAGTCTTTGCAATGGTTACAGCATATTGATAAGAATGGAAGATGTGAAACTTTCAATCTTAACTTCATTAAGTTTATATAAAAGGTAGGTGATTAACATGGCAAATTGGAAAATGTATTTTAGACGTTTTGCGTCTGAATCTTCTCAATCCTATTCCGAATGTGAGCAAGAGTTTAGCAATGATGAAAGTTTCTTTAGGGTTTATGATGATCCTAAATGGGGGTCATGGTTTTACTCTATAACCGACATCCTAAGAGATAAGGTTACAGTTTACTCTTCTATGGGTTATTCTACAAGGTATTCACATGAAAAACAAGACCCTAGAGGGTCGCTTAAAAACATTGAACAGTTTAGAGCAATCAATTATCAAATATAAAAAAGGTAGGTAAATAAATATGAGTATAACTAATAAAATCACCCATGGTTATGTAATTCAAACATTTGACAATTCAAAGTTAGTGAAACAAGAATTCGCCGCAGGGGATGAATGTACCTATGAGGATAGTGAGGGAGAGGAACTAAGAATGGATGATGAGAGATGTGAGGACTATGCCCCCTTTGACATGGTGCAACCATTAGATGATGAAATTGTTACCGTTATTGAAATGCAAAACGGTATCATTTCTGATATTCAATCATTTGTATCTCTCAAAGACGCTGAAACTCATATTCATTCTCTTCTTAAAAATGAAGAGTATGATATGAACGATGTTTTACAGCGAGGATATACAAACGACAACGGATATGACATAGAAGTAAAATGTCATACCATAAACAGATAAATAAAAAGGTAGGTAACAAAAATGAGTAAAAAATATTTCGATGTGCATTTAACAATTATAGAGAGAGTAGAATCGTTTTCCGTTCCCGTAGAGTGTGAATTGGACGATGAGTACAACGATGAGGATGTTGTTTCCGAAGCCGTAAATCAGGGTAAAATTGACCCCGATGATATTGATTTTGTCGATTATGTCGAGGAAATTGATTTGGAAGATTACGAAGACATGAGAGACCTTAAACCAAAAAGAGGGTTACTCTCGGAGGTAAAAAATGAAAATAGACTTTAAAGAAACAGTTTGGGAAAGCATAGAGGTAAGCGATGATGTTGCCGACCAAATATTAGAAGATATCAAGAGCGGTAAAATATCATCCGTCGCGGACCTTTACAATGAGTATGGTGATGATTGTTTGGATAGCGAATTCTTAACAGAATCTACTGAACAAATGACCATTGAAGAGAATGAAGGGAACGCTACAATCGAAGTTAGAATAAAAGGTAACGAAACCGTTTATACTAATGTTTAAGTAAAAATAAAAAGGTAGGTAAAAATATGAATAAAACAATCGAACAAAGACTAGACTTAATAGAAAAACATTTAGGTATTCAAGAACAACCAAAACCTGTAAAAATAGTATATGTTAAATCAGACCTAACGGATGAGGTAAAAAATATACTAGAAACACATGAAGGAGAACTAATTGATCTTAGTTTTCTCTTAGGTTTACAATGTGAGGATGTCTTTAATAGTATAAAAAAGAGGATGGCTTATAAGTACCCCCAATCAATTTCACATGAATCAATAAGTATCTTTGAAGGTATTTACCTTATATTTTATGGAAAGGAAATGGGAATTTGTTTTGGGAATTCTGCTACCACATGGAAATTTACAGAAGGGGTAATAGCAATACAAAAAAGACTATACGAAAAACTTGCAAAACAATTACAAGAGTGTCTTCGTAACAGCGGTAAAACACCTGTTAGACTAGATAAGTTTGAATTGCCTACTCGTTACTTTTATATTTCAGAAGGTGGGGATGTAGAATATGGGAAACCCGAACACGTTCTAAATATAGCTGAAAATCTAGCAAAGTTTAAAGGTGTTCATTGTACTGTTTACGATATGGATTTCAAAACAGTAGCAATATATACACCCGAATAAAAAGAGAAGGGGTAGAAAAACCCCTTCTTATTTTTTAATATAAAAAAGGAAGGTGAAAAAAATGACTACAAAAATATCTATTTGGGATAACATGGGCGAAACTGTTGACCGTTATACAGTATTGATGTTTGATGACTTGGATTGTGAGAGAGGGAGTGTTTTTGGTTTAAGTGAATATCCGTTAAGAAGTAATGGGTTCAATCAGTATTGTGGGGAGTTTCCTGGGGACTACTCAGATTTAAGCCACTGCGGTAAAAAACTTACAGAGTTTCCTTGTGAAGAAGTAAAAACTGCGATTGAGTGTAGGC
>Ga0316608_1000880_pt1 | contig 12739 bp, 9 predicted proteins | sample MIS2016152B_MG_FD_207673 | JGI IMG/M metagenome (GOLD analysis project Ga0316608, IMG submission 207673) | Microbial mat bacterial communities from Middle Island sinkhole, Lake Huron, Michigan, United States - MIS.2016.152B | ecosystem: Environmental > Aquatic > Freshwater > Lake > Sediment...
TAAGTCTATAGATTTCAAGGTTAGACTTTTAAAAAGTGTGACAATCCTCACGGTTTATTTTTTACAAACACGCTAACAAGCCATACAAACCCTAGGATGGTTGAATTGCTATTTTTTACCGTAAAACACTTGAAAAAACTATATTACCGCTAACATGGCAATCAGTTCTTCTCCCCTTTCCTAAAAGCTCCCTCCTTTCATAAAGGAGGGCTGGGGAGGATTTTTCAAAATAAATCCCCCCGCTTTCAGCGACCCCCTTTAAAAAAGGGGGTAAAAACAACCCTCCTCCTTTCCTAAAGGGGGATTGAGGGGGATTTAAAGGAGGGCTGGGGAGGATTTTTCAAAACAAATCCCCCCGCTTTCAGCGACCCCCTTTAAAAAAGAGGGTAAAAACAACCCTCCTCCTTTCCTAAAGGGGGATTGAGGGGGATTTAAAGGAGGGCTGGGGAGGATTTAACAAAGGGGGATTTTAGAAAGGGGTTTGGGGGATTTAATATTCTAAAGTGACTCCCACATTAAAAGAACGCCCCATCCCTGCCACAGGTAAATTATTCACTGCGCCTATCCGACCATTGGCTTTCCATTCTGAAAAATTCACCCCACCGAGTGGCAATGAATAATATTTATTAAATAGATTGGTAATGCCCGCATCCACTTTTATAAAATTCCATTGATAACCTGAGCGTAAATTGACCAGCGTGTAACCTGCTGTTTTGGGTTCTAAACGCAAAGAGTCAACTTGGGTTTTTCTATCAACAAGTTGCACATCCACCGCACTACTCCAGCCCCCTAAGCTGTGTTCTACGCCGATTTTGGCATTCAGCGGCATAATGTGATACATACTGTTGCCTGTGTTTTTGATTTTACCATGCACATAGCCAACCACCCCTTTCACATTGGCACGTCCATATTGATTGTCCATCACATTCACCCGCCACGGAAAATCTATCCCAAATAACTCAGCATTTTGATTAGCGTGCTGCAATAAAGCGATATTTGTCCCCGCTGCACCGCCCATATTCGCGGTAGTCGCAGCTGTCATGCCATTTGTAGTAGGAATCACCCCGATATAGCCTTCAACATGGGTATAGTAAGGGGTTAGCTTGGCTTCCCATTGTTTATTTTTGCCATCTTGCAAAGAAATGGTCGCGCTAATGGTATGGGCAATTTCTGGTTTTAAATCAATATTTCCCACATAACCATTGGCATCACCCATAAAGCCGTTCATCATCATGTCCATGCCTGTTCTGCCCCAAGTATAGCGTTCATACAAACTGGGCGAACGGGTTTTGCGCGCATAGCCAAATTCAAATGCGCCGTTTTCATTGACATCGTAACGGGCTAATGCAGTGACATCAAAATTGTGGTCAGTGCGAGCGTGTGGTTGGTCGTTAAAATTTTTCGCAGCGGCTATGTCAGGCGCGTTCATCATCCCCGTATTATAAGGTTGCACATTACCTGCATTGGTTTTCACCAATTCGTAACGCAATCCTAATAAGGTACTCCAATGCTCGTCCCATTTAGATTCAATTTCCCCGAACACTGCATACCGGTCACGCTTGCCGTCTTTGATATTAATAAAGCTATTGCCGCTCATCATCGCAGAAACAGAAGCAGGAACAGGTCGCCACCAATCATTGAGCTTGAAATTGTGCATTTCATTGCCAACGCGCAATTTGTGTTTATCCATAAATGGAATTTCAGCTTTCACTGAATAACCTAAATTGCTGCCTTCAGTTTCCATTGGCATCACCCCTGTTTTTTCAGGCGAGAAAAATCCCATTTCATGGGTGGTGTTTTGCCAAAAAAAGCGCGATTCGACTTTACCCCAATCAAAATCGCCTTTGTGGTCAAAATTGACAAAATTTGCCCGATTACCCACCATATCCATCGGTTGATTGACAAACCCTTGATGCGGAATCGCTTGTTGTCCTGCTTTCAGCACCACCGTTTGTCCATAACCTTGCGCTGCCAACGTCAAGGTATGATTCATGCTTTCATATTGAGTTGAACGAACCCGATTGCCACGTCCGTCCCGATAACTATCGGCACTGCTTAATGCGCCATCGTAGCCTAAGCTAAAGTTTTTATTGGCAATTGCGGCTGAGACCGTAGAACTTAAGGTATCGCCATTACTGCGATAAAAACTGGATACCCGTCCACTTAAGTGCAGATTTTCATTGCCACTGGCAAACACTGGCGTTACTGAATTGACGGTAATTGTACCACCCACGCTATCACCGCCCGCGCTAACAGGGGTGATGCCTGCCATGACGGAAATATTTTCAACATTTGCTGCATTCACATAAGATAACGAAGGGTTCATGTGGTTAGCACAAGCGGATAAAATTTGCATTCCATCAACAACGATTTTAACTTTTTCATCACTTAACCCATGAATTACAGGCAAACTAGAAACCCCCCCACCTGTTTGTAAAGTCACGCCTGGTTCATCACTTAAAGCCTCTGCTGCATCACCCGATTTCAAAAGTTTTGAAACCACATCCTTGGCTTTTTTATTGATAGACTTGGCGTTAACCTCGACAGGATCAAGGGTTTGTACCGCCTCTTCTGCGGCAACCGAAAAAGGCATGGCTAATAGACTGGCAATTGCAATACTGAGTTTTGTTTTCAATGAATGACTCCTTAGCTAATTTAATATGCTAAAACCTAAGCAAAAATTGTGCCTTTATTATTTTTTCATAAATAACAACTTGTTATAAATTTTAGCAAGCTAGTGTTTCCAGATACTCTATGTCAAATAACCCATCCACGAAAAAACTATGTTATTTAACTTAATTAAATAGCTAAACTCAGCTAAAAATATAGAGACCCGAAAAATCGTTAGTTTCTCCCTATTGGGATTCGTAAATATTTTGTTTAGTTCAAAGTCAGTCAGCAATAGCCAGTGGAATTGTGGCTTATTCAAAACACTGCAATTTAGCGTTGTGCGAAGTCCATTCACACATAATGCTCAATCTTCAACTATAATCAGCACTTGTTTTATCTTAATAAATGTGCAGGTAAACTTGTATGGCAACTGTAACAGAAGAAAATATGCTGGGAGTGCGTGAAGTGGTCGCGGTCGGACTTTTTCTTGCGGGCTTATTTTTTTTAATGTCGCTACTGACTTTTAATCCAGATGACAGCGGTTGGAGTCAAAGCGGAGCTTCCTCGGCATTTCAAAATGCTGGGGGTATTATGGGAGCATGGCTTTCAGATTTAGCTTTCAGTGTGTTTGGCTTTGAATCCTATTTATTTCCCGTGCTGATTGCTTGGTATGGCTATTTTTTTTATCAACAAGGCATTAGTAAAAGCAGCAAATGGAGCATTTTTTTTCATTGGTTGGGTTTAATTATTACCTTAATTGCAGGGACGGTTATTTTTTATCTACACGTTCCGCGTTTTATTGTGGAATTACCCAATGGCAGCGGCGGTATTTTAGGACAAGAAGCAGGTGACGCACTGTTATTACTTTTGAATGAAACCAATGCCACACTTTTAAGCGTTAGTATTTTCGTGTTAGGACTTTCTTTTTTGATGGGTTTTTCTTGGTTGAACGTGATTGACGCGATAGGAAAATACACCTTACTGTCGTTTAATATTGTCAATCGGGTGTTGTTTGTTGGACAACCTGTTGCAGTAGGTGTGGCAATTGAAGCAGCTACAAAAAAAAAACGCTAACTAAAAAACCTGTAACGCCTGTTGTCAACGCGGTTAATAAAACCTCTCTTGCGACAACGGTGTTAGAAAAACTAAAAACCTCCCCTGTAAAAAAAACAGCACCTGCTAAAACGCAGGTGTTGCCTTTCACCGCAGCATCGCCTGCGCAACTGCCTTCTTTAAGCTTACTCGACAAACGCAGTGTCAGTGTCAAAGGCTATAGCAAAGCCGATTTAGACAAACTCTCTGTTTTGGTTGAAACCGTCCTCAGTGATTTTGGTGTTCAAGTCACCGTCGTTGATGTGTTTCCAGGCCCTGTGATTACTCGTTTTGAATTGCTTCCTGCCCCTGGGATAAAAGTGAGCCGGATTAGTGGCTTAAGTAAAGATTTAGCACGCGGTTTATCGGTCACGCGAGTGCGAATTGTGGAGATTATTCAAGGTAAATCGGTCATTGGTTTAGAGATTCCTAATCGCGAGCGGGAAATGGTTGCCTTGAGCGAATTATTAACTTCGCCTATTTTCAGCGAAGCCGCCTCGCCTTTAACCTTGGCATTAGGAAAAGATATTTCAGGAATTCCCATTGTGGCAGATTTGGCAAAAATGCCGCACGCGCTGGTGGCAGGCACAACAGGTTCAGGTAAATCGGTTGCCATTAATACCATGATTTTAAGTCTTTTATATAAATCCACCCCCGCGCAGGTGCGGCTGATTATGATAGACCCGAAAATGTTGGAATTGTCAGTGTATGAAGGCATTCCGCATTTACTCACGCCCGTGGTCACGGATATGAAAGAAGCCAATAATGCGCTGCGCTGGGCGGTGGCAGAAATGGAACGACGTTATAAATTGCTGTCTAAAGTGGGGGTGCGTAATTTAGCAGGCTTTAATCAATTAATTACCCACGCGCAAGAACAAGGAAAAACCGTCCCCAATCCGTTATTTCAAGCCAATAGTGACAGCGAAAGTCCTGAATTAACCATGCTACCGCATATCGTGATTGTGATTGATGAATTGGCCGATATGATGATGGTAGTCGGTAAAAAAGTTGAAGAACTGATTGCAAGACTGGCACAAAAAGCTCGCGCCGCAGGGATTCACCTTATTTTGGCAACACAACGTCCATCTGTGGATGTATTAACAGGGCTAATCAAAGCCAATATCCCTACCCGAATTTCCTTTCAAGTTTCCTCACGCATTGACTCGCGTACTATTCTCGACCAAGGCGGTGCAGAAGCCTTGTTGGGCAATGGCGATATGTTATTTTTACCCTCAGGAACCAGCATTCCTATTCGGGCGCACGGGGCATTTGTTGATGACCACGAAGTGCATCGGGTGGTGGATTTTTTGAAAAAAACTGCACCTGCTAATTATATTGCCGAGATTTTGCAAGAAGTTTCCGATATAACAATGGGTTTAAGTTTGCCCACCAGCGGTGAAGCCGACACTGATGCAATGTACGATGAAGCGGTGGCGTTTGTGGTTCAAAGTCGCAAGGCTTCCATTTCCAGTGTGCAACGCCGCTTTAAAGTAGGCTACAATCGTGCCGCACGCATGATTGAAGACATGGAAAATGCGGGCATTATTAGCTCCCCTGAAAACAATGGCAGCCGGATTGTGTTAGCCCCTGCTTTAGTTGATGATTAAGTAAGTAAACCAAAGTTTTTGTACATTTTATTTGCTAGAGGGAGTGCAAAACCTAGGTTTTGCATTCCAAAACTTTTGTTTTACTACTTAATCTTTCTTTTTCACTTTTAATAAAACATTTATTACCATGAAACAAAAAATTACCAAAGCCGTGTTTCCTGTGGCAGGTTTAGGCACACGTTTTTTACCTGCGACCAAAGCCAGCCCGAAAGAAATGTTGCCCATTGTCGATAAACCCTTGATTCAATACGCGGTAGAAGAAGCGATTGCCGCAGGCATTGACACAATGATTTTTATTACGGGGCGAAATAAACGGGCAATTCCAGACCATTTTGATAAAGCCTATGAATTGGAAAGTGAATTAGAAAAAAAAGGCAATTATGAAACCTTGGAATTATTAAGAAACATGATTCCTGCCAATATTACCTGTGTTTGTATTCGTCAATCAGAAGCTTTAGGTTTAGGTCATGCGGTGTTGTGTGCTAAACCTGTGATTAATAACGAGCCTTTTGTAGTGATTTTAGCCGATGATTTAGTCGAAGATGGGATACGCGGTTGCACGAAACAATTAATGGATGTATTTGATCAAGAACAAAAAAGTGTGATTGCAGTAGAACACGTTAATCCAAAAGACACTGATAAATATGGTATCGTAAAAATTGAATCCATCAGTGAACGAATTGGCTCTATGCAGTTCATTGTGGAAAAACCCAAACCCGAAAACGCGCCTTCTAATTTAGCGGTGATTGGACGCTATATTTTAACCCCCGCTATTTTTTCGCATTTAGAAACGATTGACAAAGGGGCGGGTGGAGAAATTCAATTAACTGATGCGATTTCCCGTTTATTGAACGATGAAGCCATTTTAACTTACCAATTTGAAGGACGGCGATATGATTGCGGTTCTAAATTAGGCTATTTGATTGCCAATGTCGAGCATGGGCTATTGCATGAGGAAGTGAAAGAGGATTTTTTAGCTTATCTGAAAAGTCATAACCTTGTAAGTAATTGATTTAAAAAGAATTAATGTTTTTTCCTGTAACTGATTGATTGTATTGTTTTTTATAAAAGACTGTGGCGCAGGTGCTAGAAGTAACTTGACGGTTACTGTAGAATTTGCCGCCTTTCATGTTTAAAGACATAAAACAATCCTTCAAAATCAGGAAAAACATCCATGTCAGTAAAGTTACAAGTCATCGAAGATATCGTCAGCGACATTCCTTTTCAACCAGCTTCAATCGATATTTGGGATTCTAAATACCGCTTAAAAACCAAACACGGTCAACCTGTTGATAAAGATATTGATGCGACTTATCAGCGGGTTGCTAAAGCTTTATCGGACGTTGAGTCCTCTGAAATAAAACAAAAACAATGTTACAAAGATTTTTTATGGGCGTTGCGTCATGGCGCAATTCCTGCTGGACGCATTACCTCTAATGCGGGGGCGTTAGCCTATAAACCCGCCACCTCCACCATTAATTGTACGGTCAGCGGCAATATCACCGATAGCATGGATGATATTTTAGGCAAAGTTCACGAAGCAGGACTCACCTTAAAAAGTGGTGCGGGAATCGGTTATTGTTTTTCGACTCTTCGCCCGAAAGATGCCTATGTTTCAGGCGCGGGGGCTTATACCTCTGGGCCGCTGTCGTTTATGGATATTTACGACAAAATGTGTTTTACCGTGTCCAGCGCAGGCGGACGGCGCGGAGCGCAAATGGCAACCTTTGATATTGGGCATCCTGATGTGGTGGATTTTATTCGCGCTAAACGGGAAAACGGACGCTTGCGGCAGTTTAATCTTTCACTGCTGATTACGCGCGAGTTTATGGAAGCGGTGAAACAAAATGCGCCGTGGGCATTGTCTTTTCCCGTCACAGAGCAAGAAGTCAAACGTGATAACTTGGATTTGAGCAATGCAGAACAAATTATCTGGCGCGATTTGCCTTATCAAGAAAACTATATTCGCAATGAACAGTCGTTAATTGCTTGCAAAATCTACAAAACCATCCCTGCCCAAAGGTTGTGGGACATTATTATGTCATCAACCTATGATTATGCTGAACCAGGATTTATTTTGATTGATAAAGTCAATGAAATGAATAATAACTGGTGGTGTGAAAATATTGTTGCGACGAATCCCTGTGGCGAACAAGCCCTCCCGCCTTACGGTTCATGCTTACTCGGTTCTATCAACCTCACAGGCTTTGTTGAAAAACCCTTTACCGCTGATGCCTATTTTGATTGGGACACTTATCGTAAAACCATCCGTATTTTTACCCGTATGCTGGACAACGTGGTAGAAATCAATGGCTTACCATTAGCCCAACAACGGGAAGAAATTACCAGCAAACGCCGCCACGGGATGGGTTATTTAGGACTAGGCTCTACCGTTACGATGCTGGGAATGCGCTATGGTGATGAAAAATCGATTGTTTTCACAGAAGAAATAACCAAAACCTTAGCGATTGAAGGCTGGAAAGAAGGATTGGTTTTAGCAAAAGAAAAAGGAGCTGCACCGATTTTGGCGCGAACGTTTACTGTGACAGCGGAAATGTTGCACAAACGTCCTGAAATGGTGGCAGACGGTTATAAAATCGGTGATGAGGTGGCAGGAAAAGTGCTGCACGCCAAATACAGTCGCTATATGCAAAAAATCGCCCAAGTTGCGCCTGAGTTGGTTAAGCAATTGGCCGAAACTGGGGCGCGTTTTACCCACGCTACTAGCATTGCTCCGACTGGCACTATTTCACTTTCGCTTGCCAACAATGCCAGCAACGGTATTGAACCCAGTTTTGCCCACCATTATTCGCGTAATGTCATCAAAGAAGGGAAAAAATCAAAAGAAAAGGTGGATGTGTATTCGTTTGAATTGTTGGCTTATCGGCATTTAGTGAATGCACACGCCATGCCTTACAGCACAGAGCCTGCGCAACAATTGCCCGATTATTTTATTAGTGCCGATGAAGTCAGCCCAAAACAGCACGTTGATATTCAAGCGGCGGCACAAAAATGGATTGATTCCTCAATTTCTAAAACGGCCAATGTGCCAACTGATTTTGCTTACGAAGATTTCAAGCATATTTATCAATACGCTTACGAGCAGGGTTTGAAAGGTTGCACCACCTTCCGGTTTAATCCTGAAGTGTTTCAAGGGGTGTTGGTGAAAGAGTCGGATTTGGAAAATACCACTTATCAATTTACCCTGGATGATGGTTCAGTGGTTGAGTTTAAAGGCAATGAGGAAATTGAGTATGATGGTGAAATTCACTCGGCGGCGAATTTGTTTGATGCGTTGAAAGAGGGGTATTATGGGAAATTTTAATGTCAACAATTCGCTTCAGAAAGAATTTTTATTGAAACTAGTATTTCTGGATTAAAGCGATTTCGTATTTTTTTGATAGACTTTGCATACACGATATTGATTTACATAATAATGTTCTTGGAGTATGTGCAGGTCTATGGATTTTTTATTTAGCTAACTAATTGTTATTTATCTGTATTAAATAAAAATCTGCTGTTATCTACTGAAAAGGGCAATAAAAAACCGCCGTTGGTTTTGCCGAGGGCGATTTTTTGTAGGACAGATAGGCTTATGATGCGCTTATAAGTTATGTTGTTGGGGGTGCAAAACAACAGGTTTGGTTAGGCTGATATTACGCATCCTATGCTAGAAATCAACAACTTACAAAACTTTGAATTTTCTTAACTTGTTGATTTATAAGCGAATAAAAAATACAGTTGTGTAACCTCAATTATAATGAAGACCACGCAAAAAAAGCCGAGTATAATTAGAGCCGCTCAAATACAATTGAGCGTTTTTTATGAGGAGATTAATCATGAAAAAGTTATTTTTAGCATTGATATTAATGGCTACAGCCGTTACAGCTCATGCTGCAAGTACCAATATGGTTGTAAATGGTAGTTTTGAAGCAACCAAACAAGGTAACAACTCTTGGACAATTTACAAAGACTCATCTGCCGCATCTGCCTTACCTGGCTGGACAAGCGGCAAATTGGGTATTGAAGTGCGTAATAATGCAGTTGGTAAAGCTTCAGACGGTTATAATTTTGTGGAATTGGATACCACTGGCAATAGCTTTATGAGCCAAATTATCAATCATACAAGTTCGGTCGGTAGTTATTTTTTAACGTTTGATTATCAAAATAGATCCAGTACTGCTTTTGATACCAATGGTCTAAGTTGGCAATTTGGTAATGTGACTGGTGTTGCACCTTCTTTTAAGGATTATGCGTGGCATACCTTTAATGCCAAGGTAGTCGGACTTAGCGGTTCTACTGAGTTGAAGTTTTCAGCTGCTGGTACAAGTGATTCTTATGGTTCATCCATAGATAACGTAAGCGTAAAAGTTGTACCGATTCCAGGTGCGGTGTGGATGTTTGGTTCAGGACTCGTTGGTTTAGTTGCTGCTCAACGTCGTAAAAGCAATTCTATTGTAAAAGCGGTTTAAAGCACGATTAACAACTTAAAATGCTTGTAAGAAAATATTAAGCCCCGCCTAAAAAACGGGGCTTTTTTGTAGAACAGCACACTAAGATGATTGACGTGTGAAAAAACTTCAGCAATCTCACCGCGCTACAGACCGCTTAATGCCACAATAACTTTCCTGCTAATAAAAACAACACGATAGCAAAATAACGTTTTAATTGCTGTGCGGGTAAGCTACGCGCTAATTTAGCCCCGACTGGCACGGTAAACGAACTTGATAAAGCAATGCCCAAAAAAGCGGGTAAATAGATATAGCCAAAACTGTATTCGGGTAAACTGCCGTGCTGTAGCCCTAGCAAAGCATAAGCAATACTGGCAGAAAGCGCGATGGGTAAGCCACAGGCACTGGAGGTTGCCACCGCATTTTTCATAGGCAATTGCCGACTGACTAAATACGGCACAATCAGCGTTCCACCACCTGTTCCCGAAAGAGAAGAAACCGCTCCTGTTAAAATGCCCATCAGGTAATCACTCAGTGGAGATTCTTTACTTTCGGTAGGATGATGCGTAATAGCCAGCCACATTTGCAACCCGATATAAAACAAAAATACCGCAAAAAGCAGGCGCAACTGGTCAGTGTTAATGTGATGGGTGACAAAGGAGCCTAAGCCAACGCCCAGCACAATCCCTAACCCTAAGTAAAAAACAGACCGCCATTTAATAATGTTGTGATGCAGATGGGATAAAATCGCCATTAAGGAAGTGAAAATAATACTTGCCAACGACGTGGCAATTGCCATAATCATTACTAACTCATTGGCAATCCCTTGATTTTTTAACAGCCATGCCAAAATGGGAACAATCACCACTCCGCCGCCAATTCCAAATAATCCTGCTGCCAAGCCTGCAAACGCCCCTAACAACAGGCTTGCTAAAAAAAACGCTTCCATTTATTCCCCTTGATGACTTTCTAAATACGGTTAAGATTATGCTATTCTAGCTTTTATCTTTAAAAAATAGGGTAAACCTCAATGAAAACATTTTTAGTCGGTGGCGCAGTGCGGGATAAATTGCTCAATTATCCGATTAAAGAACGTGATTGGGTAGTGATTGGCGAAACCCCAGAAACGATGGCAGCACACGGCTTTTTAGCGGTGGGAAAAGATTTTCCTGTTTTTTTACATCCTAAAACTCGTGAAGAATATGCGTTAGCGCGGACTGAACGCAAAACCGCCGCAGGTTATAAAGGCTTTGCCGTTCATGCTAGTGTCGATGTGACATTAGAAGAGGATTTGCAACGGCGCGATTTAACCATCAATGCAATGGCGTTAAGTAGTGACGGACAAGTGTGTGACCCTTACGGCGGACAAGCGGATTTGCACAATAAAGTTTTTCGTCACGTTTCCCCTGCGTTTAGTGAAGACCCCGTGCGGGTATTGCGCGTGGCACGATTTGCCGCCCGTTATGCGCATTTAGGATTTACTTTAGCCGAAGAAACTCGCCAGTTAATGGCAGAGATGGTGAACACAGGCGAAGTGGCTCATCTTGTGCCAGAACGGGTGTGGGCAGAATTGCACAAAGCCTTATTAGAACAAACGCCTCGGGCTTTTTTTGAAATACTGCAATCCTGTGGTGCATTAGGGGTGATTTTTCCTGAAATACAGCAATTATTTGGTGTGCCGCAAGTGGCGACGTATCACCCCGAAATTGACACAGGGATTCATACGTTGATGTGTTTAGACCAAGCCTGTCGATTGTCCAATAAAGCAACTGTGCGGCTTGCGGCGTTATTGCATGATTTAGGCAAGGCAAAAACTGCGCCTGATATTTTGCCGCATCATTATGGGCATGAACAAAAAGGCTTGGCGGTTTTGCGGCACTTTTGCCAACGGTTGCGCATTCCCACCGAATTTAAAAATCTTGCCCTGCAAGTAATGAGTTATCACACCCATTGTCACAAAGCCTTTGAATTACGTCCCTCAACGTTGGCTGATATGTTGCTAAATTTAGGGGCGTTTAAAAAAGAACACGACATCTCTGATTTTTTGCTGGCGTGTCAGGCGGATGCACAAGGTCGCTTAGGCTTTGAGGAAAAACCCTATCCGCAAGCTGATTATATTCGCCGCGCTGTGCAAGTTGCCAATCAAATTGACACACAAATCGCCCTTAATCGTGGTAAACAAGGGGCGCAAATTGGACAGGAAATTCGCCGGTTGCGGATTGCTGCAATTGCCACGCTTGCGAAGGAAAAAACCCCATGATGATTAAAATTGCACTGGGCTTATTTGGAGTTGCCCTGGTTTGCTTAATCAGTGCTGATGTGTTAAATCAGCTTTATTTACGTCCCTTGGCAACGCTTGTGATTCAACTGGGCGATAGCCTTTTATTAACTTCGTTTGTTTTGTTATGCCTGTTATTGTTTAAACTGATGGCGCAAAGCACTTGGCAACAAGTGACCGATTATTTTTCTAAACAACAACGGGTGCAGCGACAATTGTTATTTCAACTGCTTAAAAAAGAGCAGTTACAACGCTTGTTTCAGAGCAAAAAAAAACAATTGGCTTATTTTAACGCTTTTAAAAGAAACCGTTTATTGGCAAAAGATAATCGGCAGCAAACTCGTTTATTAGCCAAATCATTAGCCAAGCAATTGCACGGATTAAAACCGCAATTAACGCCAGCGCAATTTACAGCCTATCAGCAACAGCTTAACCAAGCCAAGCAGCAGCAAGCAATCACTCAATTAATTGCCTTACAGCAGGCTATTTCAACGATTTTATAAAAATATGGCACTCTTAGAACGCGCACTTTTGGCTCTGCAATCTCTGTTTCATGCAGCGCAAACTGAGGATTTAAAGTGGAAACAACAACATCAAGCCGAGCAGCTTGCGTTAAAACACGCGCAAATTTTGGCAGAAAAGCAGTTGGAAATTGAGTTACAAAAAAAAACAGCGCAATTAGCACACGAAATGGCTTTATT
>Ga0316608_1000881_pt1 | contig 12718 bp, 24 predicted proteins | sample MIS2016152B_MG_FD_207673 | JGI IMG/M metagenome (GOLD analysis project Ga0316608, IMG submission 207673) | Microbial mat bacterial communities from Middle Island sinkhole, Lake Huron, Michigan, United States - MIS.2016.152B | ecosystem: Environmental > Aquatic > Freshwater > Lake > Sediment...
ACGTCAATTTGACGGTGGAGTTGATTGTGCCTGTTGCGCTTGAACAGGGTTCCAAGTTCGCTATTCGTGAAGGCGGTTTGACCGTTGGCGCGGGTGTCGTGACCAAGATCAGTGAGTAGGTGAGAGATGATGGCAAAACAAAAAATCCGTATCCGCCTTAAGGCATATGACCATCGCGTTCTTGATCAGTCTGCAAAACGGATTGTCGAAACCGCTGAGCGTACCGGTGCCCAAGTTGTTGGACCTGTACCCTTGCCAAGTAAGATTGAAAGGTTTACAATACGTCGCTCTGCATTTATTGACAAGGACTCGCACGAGCACTTTGAAATTCGCACACACAATCGTCTGATTGACGTTTTAGATCCTGATTCGAAGACGATTGATATGCTTATGCGTTTGAACCTGCCTGCAGGCGTTGATATCGAGATCAAAATTTAGTTCGAAGTACGTAACTTGCATCCCTTAAATTGCTGGATGCAAGTTGCGTTGTAAGTTTCGAGACAGCGCAAGAGCTGGTTCGGGCGCGAATACAAATACAAGTTCGCCTCCCATACCTGACTGACTGCGCTGCACGGAGATGATGCAGCCGTTGCCCCGGCTGACAGTCTCGTCAATATTTTCTAAAGGAGAAAATTGAGTATGTTGAAAGGGCTTATTGGAAAGAAGATCGGCATGACCCAGATCTTCGATGAGCACGGTGTTGCCTTTACGGTAACACTCATCGAAGCTGGGCCATGTTACGTTACCCAGGTTCGTATGCCGGAGAAGGAAGGTTATTCTGCCGTGCAACTGGGCTTTGGCGAAGTGAATCCCAAGCGTCTTACAGGCGGTGAAATGGGGCACTTAAAAGCCAATGAGATTTCCCCTATGCGCTTCTTGCGCGAATTTCGTTCCAAAGATCATGGATTAAACGTCGGTGACAAATTAACGGTCAGCGACGCTTTTTCCGTTGGCGAACGTGTGGATGTGATTGGCGTCAGCAAGGGCAAGGGCTTTGCCGGAGTTGTAAAGCGCTATCATTTCCATGGTATGAACGCCACACACGGAACGTCTGACCGAAACCGCGCGCCAGGCTCGAACGGCTCAGGCACTACGCCTGGGCGAGTCTTGCGAGGATCGCGCCGCGCTGGCCACATGGGTGTAGATCGAGTTACCGCACAGAACATCAAGGTCGTTATGGTGGATGCGGAACGCAATCTGCTTGCCGTCAATGGCGCAGTTCCTGGTGGTAAGGGCGGTCTCGTCATGATCAAGGAAGCGCGCAAGCAATAGGCGCGCAGGAAACGGGAGCCAGATTAACCATGAAAGTAGATGTTCTTGATTTGAAAGGCGCAAAAATTCGCGAAATGGAATTGCCCGCGAATATTTTTGAAGCCCCCATAAATGTAGACTTGATGCATCAGGCGTATACCCGCCAGATGGCAAATGCCCGCCTCGGCACGCATCAAACAAAAGTTCGTGGAGAGGTGAGAGGCGGTGGTCGCAAGCCGTTCAAGCAGAAGGGGACCGGCCGCGCCCGTCAGGGTTCCACAAACGCCGCACAATGGGTGGGTGGTGGTCGTATTCACACACCGCACCCCCGCAGCTATGAGCAGAGCATGCCCAAGAAAATGCGCTTGGCTGCTCTCCGCTCTGTGTTGTCTGTAAAAGCTGCTGAAGCCGGCATCGTTGTGGTAGATGACTTTGACATCACAGAGTTGAAGACTCGCCTGATGGCTGAAACTTTGGGTAACTGGGTAGGCGAATCCACCGCATTGGTGCTAATGCCCGCCAAAGACCAAAATTATGATAATGTAGTGCGCTCTGCCGGTAACATCGAGAGCGCCAAGGTTTTGCTCGCAAGCTATTTGAATGTGCGTGACGTGCTTAGTTTTCAAAAAGTCGTCATGCCGCTCAAGGCAATCGACGCGCTTGTCGCGCACCTTGGATAGGAGAGAGACATGACTACGATTTATGATGTCCTCGTCCGCCCTTTGGTAACTGAGAAATCCAACTACCAATCCAGCAAGCTCGGACAATATGTTTTTGTAGTCGCTGATTCGGCGACTCGCACGCTGGTGAAGGATGCAGTGGAAACTCTTTTTGATGTCACTGTGGCGCGCGTGAACATTCTCAATGCGCCTGCAAAGCGCGGACGCCGAACCAAGAGCCGCCGTATGTTGGTGCGCCGCCCCTCGTTCAAGAAGGCTATTGTGACCCTTGCCGAGGGAAGCAAATCCCTCGAAATCTTTGAAGGGGTGCAATAATGGCTGTAAAAAAATATAAACCAGTAACACCCGGTATGCGCGATATGACCGGTTACACCTTTGAAGAAATCACCAAGAGCACACCTGAACGCTCCTTGCTCGTAATGCGGCAGGGACATGGCGGACGTAACGCCCAAGGACGTGTTACCGTTCGCCATCGCGGCGGTGGCTCCCGTCGTTTCATTCGCCTTGTGGATTTCAAACGTGAAAAGCACGGCATCCCTGCAAAGGTAGCCGCGGTTGAATATGATCCCAATCGCACTGCGCGCCTCGCCCTTCTCTTTTATGTGGATGGTGAGAAACGCTACATCATTGCGCCTTTGGACTTGAAAGTAGGCGATACAGTTATGTCTGGTCCTACAGCTGAAATTCGCCCTGGTAACTCCCTTCCCATCAGCAATATTCCGATCGGTACATTGATCCATAATATTGAAATGAAAGAAGGCAAGGGCGCGCAGATGGTTCGTTCGGCAGGCGGCGCAGCGCAATTGCTCGCCAAGGAAGGCGATTTTGCCCAGATACGCATGCCTTCCGGTGAAGTGCGCCTCATTCACCAGGTTTGCTACGCGACTATTGGTCAGGTTGGAAATCTTGACCACAGCAATGTCAAATTGGGCAAGGCTGGACGCAAACGCCACATGGGCATTCGCCCCACTGTTCGTGGTACTGCGATGAGTCCACGCGACCATCCACATGGTGGTGGTGAGGGTCGTCAGCCAGTCGGTCTCCCAGGTCCCAAGAGCCCGTGGGGTAAACCCACTCTCGGCAAGAAGACCCGCCGCAATAAGAAGACCGACCAGTACATCGTGCGCCGTCGCAATAAGACGAGCCGCTAAGAATTAGACGAGGTACGCATATATGTCAAGATCATTGAAAAAAGGCCCCTTTATTGAAGCGAAGCTTCTTAACCGTATTGAGGCTATGAATCAGAAAAATGAAAAGAAAGTCGTCCGCACGTGGAGCCGCGCCTCTGTGATTTTCCCGCAGATGGTTGGTCATACGATTGCGGTTCACGATGGACGCCGCCATGTGCCGATTTATATTACCGAAAACATGGTCGGTCACCGCTTGGGCGAATTTGCCCCGACGCGCACATTCCGCGGTCATCAGACCAGCGAGAAAGCCTCTGCGGCGTAAGGAGAGTGAGATATGAGTGATATTCATGCAAAAATTAGTAACCTCTCCCTGTCTGCGCAGAAGGTACGCATTGTGATTGATATGGTACGCGGTAAAAGCGCGAACGAAGCCTTGGAAATCCTGCGCTTTGTAAACAAGCGCGCTGCATTGCCCGTGCAAAAATTGGTTGCTTCTGCGGTGGCAAATGCCGAGGAAAACTTTGGCGTTAGCCGCGACGATCTGTTCGTAGCCAAGATCACCGCAGATGAAGCACCCACCCGCAAGTGGAGACGCTTTGGTGCGCGCGGTCGTTTCAAACCGATATTGCGCCGTTCTTCACATGTAGCCATTATATTGCGCGAGCGCGGAGCATAAGGAGAATTTTATGGGTCGTAAAGTACATCCTATTGGTTTTCGTTTAGGAATTAATCAACCTTGGGGCGGTCGTTGGTTTGCCGAAGGCTCTCAATATCGCCAGCAATTGCACCAGGATTTTGCCATTCGTAATTTGTTAATTGGTAAATTCTCCAAAGGCGGCGCGGCTGCAGATGAGAAAGTTCGCGCATTGCGCAAGCAAATGCCGGATGCCGTAAAAGATGGTAAGGCTGGCATCTCTCGTGTTGATGTGGAACGCACACCTGGCAAGATTCGGATTTCAATTCACACTGCCAAGCCGGGTATTTTGATCGGACGCAAAGGCGAAGGTGTGAAAAAGATTCGCCAAGCATTCGAAACGTTGGTTGGCAAAAAAGTTGAACTGGACATCAAAGAGATCTCTTCTCCTGATACCGATGCCATGCTGGTTGCTAAGAACATTGCCGATCAACTCGAACGTCGTATTGCGTATCGCCGTGCTATGAAACGCGCCATTCAGCAAGCTCTCAAGCAGGGCGCCCAAGGGATTAAAATCTTGGTTGGCGGACGCTTGGGCGGTGCAGAAATGTCTCGTGATGTGTGGCTAAGAGAAGGTCGCGTCCCTTTGCAGACCTTGCGCGCTAACCTTGACTTTGCCACAACCGAAGCGGCGACCACATATGGTCAACTTGGTATCAAAGTCTGGATTTACAAAGGCGAAGTAGCGCCTGATGTGGAAGAAAAAGTCGAAGCAACAGAAGGCGTGTACGTCAGCGAATAAGCGCTGACGCCGTTTTGAGATGAGGTTTTTGATATGTTGATGCCGAAACGTGTAAAGTGGCGCAAGCAGATGCGCGGTCGCATGACAGGAAAGGCTCTCCGCGGTGCGGAAGTCTCCTTCGGCGAATTTGGTCTGCAAGCGTTGGAACCGGGCTGGATTACAGCTCGACAAATTGAAGCGGCTCGTCGCACGATCGTTCGTGGGATGAAGCGTCGTGGCAAGGTTTGGATTCGTATTTTTCCGTACAAACCATACACCCACAAACCCCCGGAAACCCGCATGGGTTCTGGTAAAGGCAATGTGGAATACTATGTCGCCCCGGTCAAGCCTGGTCGTGTAATGTTCGAAGTGGGCGGTTTGCCCGCTGAGATTGCACTGGCTGCTTTGAAGAGCGCCCAGTATAAATTCTCCATCAAGACGAAAGTCGTGGCTCGTCACGCGGGAGGAGAATAAACCATGAAAGCAATGAAAGTGGAAGAAGTTCGTAAACTGGCGGCGGAAGAAATTCGCACAAAACTCACGGATTCGCGCGAAGAATTGATGAAATTGCGCTTCCAACAGGTAACTGGTCAATTAACAGACTCCAGTCACCTGCGAACCCTGCGCCGTACCATCGCCCGCATGGAAACAATCCTGCGCGAGACAGAACGCGTCGCTGTGGAAGGTGCAAAATGAACAATCGTCGTCGTATGACTGGTGTCGTCACCAGCAATAAAATGACCAAAACCGTCGTTGTGGAAATCACGCGTAAGTTTCGTCACCCTCTTTATAAGAAGGTGGTGTACTCTAGCTCGCGCGTAAAGGCACATGATGAGATTGGATGCCAGATCGGTGATGAGGTCCAGATCGTAGAGACCCGTCCCTTATCCCGTGACAAGCGCTGGGCTGTTGAAACCGTCGTCAAGCGCGAGACTCGCACTGCTGATCAGGGCGTAGGAGAATAAGCCATGATCCAACAGGAGTCTCGATTAAAAGTTGCCGATAACACCGGCGCACGCGAGTTGCTCGTCATTCACGTTCTGGGTGGGTCCAGCCGTCGATATGGCGCCGTTGGCGACGTTGTGGTTGCAACTGTGAAAGCCGCCGCGCCACAAGGCTCGGTAAAGAAAAGTGAAGTTGTAAAAGCCGTCATCGTGCGTTGCACAAAAGAATGGCGCCGCGAAGATGGTTCGTACATCCGCTTTGATGATAACGCCGCGGTCATTCTTGATGCTGATGGCGAGAATCCGAGGGGCACTCGCATCTTTGGACCCGTTGCTCGCGAACTGCGCGATATGGGTTATATGAAGATCGTGTCGCTTGCCCCGGAAGTGCTGTAGGAGCAAAGAATGAAAGTAAAGATTCGAAAAGGCGATACAGTAGAAGTGATCAGCGGCCGCCTCGAAGACAAAGGCAAACGCGGAGAAGTAATTAATGTCTTTCTTGACGCGCGCCGCCTGGTGGTGCAGGGTGTGAACGTTCGCACCAAACACCAGAAGCAGGTGCAAACGCAGGCAGGTCGTAACATGAATCCTGGCAGAATTCAGTTTGAAGGTCCAATTGACATCTCGAATGTGATGTTGGTTTGCCCGAAATGCAGTGAAGCTACCCGTGTTGGCGTTCAACGCGACGATGAGGGCGCCCACCGTGTTTGCAAAAACTGCGAAGCCACGATTGACTAGGCTGTGGAGCAGATAAATTATGAATAGAATGCAAGAACTCTATAACAACGAAGTGGCGCCAGCCCTGTTCAAGTCGTTTGGTTTGAAGAATGTAATGCAGATCCCGCGTATTGAAAAGGTCGTTTTGAACATTGGACTTGGTGAAGCAATGGATAACCCCAAGGTGCTCGATGCCGCGGTCGCAGACTTGGTTCAGATCACCGGTCAGAAACCTGTCCAAACCAAAGCGCGCAAGAGTATTGCGAACTTCAAATTGCGCGAAGGTCGTTTGATTGGAGCAAAAGTCACATTACGCGGACCCCGCATGTGGGCTTTCTTTGATCGACTCGTAAATATTGCCCTGCCCCGTGTGCGTGATTTTCGCGGTATTTCAGCGAACGCATTCGACGGTCGTGGAAATTACACGCTGGGTCTCAAGGACCAACTGGTTTTCCCTGAGATTGAGTATGACAAAATTGATAAATTGCGCGGCATGGAGATTACTATTGTGACCTCTGCCAAGAGTGATGATCAGGCGCGCGCATTATTGAAATTGCTCGGAATGCCGTTCATTAGCAAGAAGGATGCTTAACCTATGGCAAAAAAATGTATGCAATATCGTGAACTGCGCCGCAAACATGCAGTGCAGGTGCGGAATCGCTGTCAGCGTTGTGGACGCCCGCGCGGTTTTATCCGTCGTTTTGGTTTGTGCCGTATTTGCTTCCGTGAATTAGCGTTGACGGGCAAAATTCCCGGCGTCGTAAAGGCGTCCTGGTAGCCCCAGGTGGAGGAAGATCATGTCATTTACTGATCCGATTGCTGATATGTTAACCCGCATTCGCAATGCTGTGCTCGCAGGTCATGCTCAGGTTGCAATGCCCAACTCGAAGATTAAAGTCGAAATTGCCAAAATCCTAAAGGATGAAGGCTTTCTCGAAGGTTTTGAAGTGGTGGAAGGCGAACACGAAGTTCAGAAGGTTCTGCGTGTGAAGATCAAGTACGTTGGCGAACGCCGCCAGCGCCGCGCTGTACTCTCAGGCTTGGAACGTGTAAGCAAGCCAGGCCGCCGCATCTACACCAAGAAGACGGACATCCCCTGGGTGCTTTCAGGTATTGGCGTTGCCATTATCTCCACACCCAAAGGTGTCATGACCGGCGTACGCGCTCGACAGTTGGGCGTGGGCGGCGAGATCATCTGCAAGGTGTGGTAGGAGGTTTATCGTGTCTCGCATTGGTCGTTTGCCCATAGATATCCCCGGTGGCGTGCAGGTGAACGTGAATGGTTTTGACGTTCACGTAAAGGGTCCCAAGGGTGAGTTGAAAAGGTCGTTCTCCCAGTTAATTGGTATTAAGATGGAGAACAATCAATTAAACTTCACTCGTAATTCGGAAAACCCAGCAGAACGCGCGCTGCACGGCACCACCCGCGCTGTGATCGCAAATATGATTCACGGCGTTAGCAAGGGTTTTGAAGTTGTCCTCCAGGTTGAAGGCGTAGGATACCGCGCTGAAATGGAAGGAAAAAACCTCTCCCTGTTTGTTGGTTACTCACACCCAGTCAAGATGGAACCCCCGGCTGGGGTGTCATTTGAAACAGATGCGAAAACCCGCCAGATCAAAGTGTTGGGTTTCGATAAAGAACTCGTTGGACAGGTTGCAGCGAACATCCGCAAAGTCCGTCCGCCCGAACCGTATCATGGCAAGGGATTGCGCTACCTGGGCGAACGCGTTCGTCGCAAGGCTGGTAAAGCCGGAAAAGGAGCCAAGTAAGCCATGGCTAAGAAGAGTCGTTCTCTCGCTCGTGAACGCCGTCATATCCGCGTGCGTAAAACAGTGTCTGGCACACCCAGCCGCCCGCGTCTAAGTGTGTTCAAAAGCATTTCTGGGATTTATGCCCAGGTGATTGATGATCATGAAGGTAACACCCTGATCTCCGCCTCCACAGTGGATCATGAACTGCGTGAGCAAGTGAAGGGATTGAAGAAAACTGAACAAGCCAAAGTCATTGGAAAAGCAGTGGCTGAACGCGCCAAATCCAAAGGTATTACAACCGTTGTTTTTGATCGCGGCGGCTTTCGCTATGTCGGGCGTGTCAAGGCTTTGGCTGAAGGCGCGCGCGAAGGCGGCTTGCAATTCTAAAAGTTGTAGCAACGGCTATGCCCTGCGGGTAGGTCGTTGCTATATTACTGGAGAAAGATATGGCAGAAAAGCAATTTACAGATAAGCAACAATTTGAAACACAAGACGCCTTCGAAGAGCGCGTCATTGAAATTGCCCGCGTTGCGAAAGTTGTCAAAGGTGGTCGCCGCTTCCAGTTCCGTGTGACTGTGGTTGTTGGTGATAAAAAAGGAACCATTGGCATGGGCGTTGGGAAGGCAAACGCTGTCCCCGATGCAATGCGCAAGGCTTCTGAGCGCGCCCGCAAAGATTTACGCGAAGTCAACCTCTTTGGCACCACCATTCCGCATGAATCATTGGGCAGGGTGGCTGGAGCTAAGGTATTCCTCAAGCCCGCAGCCCCCGGTTGTGGCGTTATCGCCGCGGGTGGTGTGCGTGCCGTATTGGAAGTGGCAGGCGTGCGCGATATCCTCACCAAATCCATGGGAAGCGCTAATGTGCTGAACGTGGTAATGGCAACTTTTGGCGCATTGGACGGATTGCGCTCCCCAACGCTTGAAGCGGCTCGCCGCGGCAAGCGCGCGGAAGAGCTAATGCCGTTCTGGGAACGGAGGAAACAACATGCCTAAGCCTGAGAAGGAAACCACTGGGAAGACCCTGCGCGTGACCTGGGTCAAGAGTGATATTGGTTTTCCCTACGATCAGAAAGCCACTGTCAAGGCGCTTGGTTTGCGCCGTTTGCATCAAACTGTTGAGCATAAGGATACACCCGCTTTACGCGGAATGTTAAACAAAATCATCCATTTGCTCAAGATCGAAGAGTAGGTTGAATTATGAAACTTCACGATCTCGTACCCAATGTTGGGTCAAAAAAGAATAGAAAACGCGTAGGGCGTGGCATCTCGGCAGGGCAGGGAAAGACTGCGGGACGCGGTACCAAAGGTGCAGGAGCACGCTCTGGAGAAGGCGGGCACGCTTATCGTCAGGGTGGTAACCTACCCTTCTTCCGACGTCTGCCGTTCATGCGTGGTGAAGGATTTACCCCGCCGAATCAGGTCTTCTACAATGAAGTCAACCTCGATCAGCTTTCACAATTTTTCAAGGCTGATGCGGATGTAACCCCGGAAGCCCTCGAACAAGCCCATCTTCTGCGCGATTCACGCAACCCTACGGTTGTGCTTGGTCGCGGAGAGATGACCGTCGCGCTCAAAGTTCGTGTACATCGCGTCAGCGCGGGTGCCAAAGCTAAGATCGAAAAGGCTGGCGGCTCGGTTGAGTTGATCGCCTAACCCTTATCAAAGGATATTTGCATGAAGACCACCTTTTCAGGCTGGCGTTACCTTTGGAAATCGGAAGATATTCGGCGCAAGTTGATTATCACCTTCATCATATTGGCTGTTTACCGTCTGGCAGCAAATGTGCCTGCTCCGGGTGTCAACTTTGATGTCCTGGCAGCATTCCGCGCCTCAACTGCGGGGAGCGGCGGGAATTTCCTTGATTTTCTGGACCTGCTTTCTGGCGGTACAGTTTCGAACTTCTCATTGCTTTCAATGGGTGTCTATCCATACATTACAGCCCAGATCATCCTGCAACTGTTAATTCCGATCATTCCCGCTTTACAGCGCAGAATGCAGGAAGACCCGCGTGAAGCTCGCCGTTGGCAGGAAAAGTGGACATATTATCTTGCTGTTCCGATGGCAGCGCTTTCCGCAATCGGTCAAATCAACATCTTTAATTCACTGTCTATGCAAGCCTTGGGCGAGTTTATTCTTCCCTTTGGATTTACTGCCGATCTTTGGCTTAACTCATTAACAGTTTTAGTTTCAATGACGGCTGGTACAATGTTTGCCATCTGGTTGGGCGAGTTGATATCAGAATATGGTATCCGCGGACAAGGGCTTTCTCTTGTCATCTTCTCGGGTATTGTGTCTCAGATGCCTGTCAATCTTGCTTCGCTTCTTTCAGATGAACAGACACGCTGGTTTATGCTCATCTTTACACTTGTAATCATCGTTCTTACGGTCTTTGCAATTGTTTACGTCCAACAAGGACGTCGCAACGTACCAGTGATGTATCCCGGACGCCGCATGGGTAATCGAATGTCCATGCCTGTGAAAGGCACCCTGCCTTTGATGGTAAACCTGTCAGGCATGATCCCGTTGATCTTCGCCAGTGCTATTTTGCAGTTCCCAGCGATTCTTGCCAGTTACTTTACAAGCAGTGAGAACGCGGGCGTTGCCAGTTTCTTTACTGGTATGCAGAATTTCTTTGGCGGTACGGGAACCAGTAATTGGGGCTACTGGACGCTATACTTCTTTATGGTTGTTATATTCACCTTCTTTTATACTTCTGTGTTGTTCGACCAGCAGAATTACGGCGACAACTTGAAGAAAGTCGGTGCTACTGTTCCTGGTGTTCATACGGGTGCGCCAACACAAAAATATCTTAGTACGGTTCAGCGGCGCATCACCTTGCCAGGTGCTTTCTTCTTGGGCGTGGTGGCGATTATGCCATTCCTGCTCGGATTGATACTGAGCGCGTTTAGCTTGAATGCGGCTAGTTCTCAAACTGGCTTGTTCCTTGTTTCCTCCTCAGGCTTGCTCATTGTGGTTGGCGTAGTGCGTGATACCTTCATGAACATTGATGCTGAGCTTAAATTGCACGGCTATCAAGATTCACTGCTCGTCCGCTAAATCAGGGCTCTTATGGCGACCTACATCGTCTTACTGGGTCCTCCAGGCGCTGGCAAAGGTACACAAGCCGAAATATTGGCTGGAAAAATTAATCTTGCTCATATATCTTCCGGAGATTTGTTTCGAGAGAACATTCAAAATCAAACAGAACTTGGTAGACTCGCCAAATCCTATATGGATAAAGGCGAATTGGTGCCAGACGGTGTGACAATTGCGATGATACGTGAACGCATCTCACTCCAAGACTGTGAGGGTGGAGCAATTCTTGATGGATTTCCCCGCACTCCGGCACAGGCAGACGCACTTGAGAAAATGCTTGCTGAATTTGGCGGGCAGGTGAATGCTGTTCCATATGTAACCGCTGAGGAATCAATTCTCATTGAACGCACGGGTGGACGTTGTTCGTGCCGCGCGCATGGGCACATCTACCATAAAAAGTTCAATCCACCCAAACAACCAGGGGTGTGTGATATAGATGGATCTGCCCTGTACGAACGTGATGATGATACGGTTGAAACTGTGACAAAGCGCATCCGAGTCTATTTTGAACAGACCATGCCTCTTGTAGCTTACTATCGTCAACTGGGCAAACTCATCGAGATTAATGGCGTGCAGTCTGTTGAGCAGGTAACAAACGACTTGCTTGCTGCGCTGAAAAAATAATTATTTTATGAAATTGAGCCGCTGGGTGTGGGCTCTTTTGAAAAGTAGGTTTTATTAAATGAGTTGGGAACGCCAGATCAATGTCAAAACTCCTGCCGAGATCAAGATTATGCGCGAAGCAGGGCATATCAATGCAGCAGTTCTGGCGGCAGTTAAAGAACGTTTACAACCCGGTGTGGCAACAACAGAACTCAACGCGGCTGCTGAGGAAGTGTTGAAGTCATACGGATGTATATCGCCTTTCAAAGGATATGGACATCCGCCATTCCCCGCATCTATTACCGTCTGTATTAACGACGAGATGGTGCATGGTATCCCACACCCAAAACGCAAGTTGCGGGAAGGGGATATCGTTTCAATTGATTGCGGAACGATTTATGAAGGTTACGTTGCTGACTCTGCTTTCACTGCCGGAGTGGGGAAAATCTCCCCTGAAGCGACGAAACTGCTTGAAGTCACCGAAGGCGCATTGTATGCCGGTATTGAAAATATGCGCAAAGGTAAACGCACAGGTGATATTTCGGCGGCGATACAGAATTTTGTGGAAAGCCACGGCTTCCATGTAACACGAGAATATACAGGTCATGGTGTCGGAAAACAGATGCATGAAGGTCCTCAGGTGCCAAATGTAGGCACTGCCGGGAGCGGCATGTTACTCCGCCCTGGTTTGACCATTGCCCTGGAGCCGATGGTACTTATAGGGACGCATGAAACCCGCGTCCTGCCCGACAAATGGACGGTTGTTTCTGCTGATGGTTCTTTGACGGCGCACTTTGAACATACAATTGCCGTCACCGAAGGAGAACCACTTATCCTGACTGTCTTGTGAATCAATCACAGGCAACCGTAATTGTAGACGAATAGAAAAATGGTAGTATAATCAGACCTTTGGCTGTCATGAGACAAGCCGCAAGGTAAGGAGTTGAATTATGAAAGTTTCGCCCTCCATTCGCAAACGTTGTGCCAAGTGCCGTATTGTACGGCGCAAGGGAGTTATTTTTATCATTTGCGAAAATCCAAAACATAAACAGAGACAGGGTTAGTGTGGTGAACTATGGCGAGAATTGAAGGCGTTGATTTACCCCGTAATAAGCGGGTCGAAGTTGG
>Ga0316608_1000886_pt1 | contig 12634 bp, 7 predicted proteins | sample MIS2016152B_MG_FD_207673 | JGI IMG/M metagenome (GOLD analysis project Ga0316608, IMG submission 207673) | Microbial mat bacterial communities from Middle Island sinkhole, Lake Huron, Michigan, United States - MIS.2016.152B | ecosystem: Environmental > Aquatic > Freshwater > Lake > Sediment...
CACAGCGGTATTTTATTACCGATGCCTATTTCTATATCATCAACAGCTAAATAAGAATTTCCTTTATTTGCAATTTGTTTGTATCCTTTTGATTTTCCGCCAATTTCAAACAAATATTCATCATTAATCATAAAATCTCCCATTTCGGAAGTTTCTACAATATTTGATTCTGATAGCTGATTAACAAAAAATGTTTCTCTTATGCTTCCAATTTTTAAGTTTTTATAACTTAAAGCATAATAATAGTTTGGGTGTTGCAAGAATAATTTTTCGGGTTTTGCCAACGAACTTAATTTATGTTGTTCGCTATATAAAATTTTTAAAATCCCTGCTTTTGAAAGCAAATGAATATAATTACTTACTGTTTGTCGTGTAACTTGCAGCAATTCGCCTATTTTGGTCAGGTTTGGTTTAAACGGAACACTCTCGCTCAAAAGGTATAACAAACGTTTCAATTTGTTAATTTGTTCAGGTTCTATTCTGGTCAATAAAGGCAAATCGGTTTCGATAACTTGATTTATCATTTGCGATAGTTTTATTGAATATGTTTCCTTATTTTGCAAATAATATGGATAATATCCTATTCGCAAATACTCATCAAAATACTTCAAAGGTTTTATTTTTGATATAATTTCAAAAGCTATATTTTCATGTGATTTCAATATTTCCGATAGTGCAAATTTTGGGAATTTTTCTCTTGCTTCTATCTCCAAAAATTCCCGAAACGAAAATCCTTGCATTGTTTGAATTATAACTCTACGACTAAGGTCGGCAATAGAATTATCTATTTGCAAAACTGATGAACCCGTAAAAATAACTTGCAAAGCAGGGTATGAATCATAAATATTTTTCAGCTCTGCAATCCAATTCGGATATTTGTGAATTTCATCAATAAATAAATGCTTACCGCCTTGTTGCCAAAACTTTTCTGCCAATTCAATTAATGTTGCAAATGGAAAAAAAACATTGTCCATACTTACATACAAACATTCGTTGCTAATGCCATATTTTTCAGCAATGTATTGCAAACAAAGTGTAGTTTTGCCAACTCCTCTTGCACCTTTTATTCCAATCATTCTCTCTTTCCAATGTATGCGGTCAATAAAAGGCCGGCGAAAACTAACTTGTAGGTTAGCAAGTAATTGTCGGTGTTTTGATATTAATCTTTCCATTTTATACTATTTAAAAAAACGCTAAGCAAAGATAACATTTATTTTTAATATTGTTAGCTCTGGGTAGCGTTTTTTCGAAAAAATGTCTTTACCTTGATTTTAAAATTACTTGATTATAAAAAAAATCCATTAATCCTAAAATCTATTTAATCATGGTTTAGACAATTTTGTCTTAACCTTGATTTACTTGTTTAAAGGATTAGCACGAAAATAATAAAAAATCCTGTAATCATATAATCTTTTTAATCATGGTGGTGACAATTTAACAATATATTACACATTCTGTTCCTTAAAACCAGGGCAATCGTTTAATATCCCTTGAACGTTTGAAAACCCTCGAAAGGATTATTGTTGGGTTAATTGACCATTTTGAGTTACAGTTCCTCCTTCTATTTTGGAAATAACGTAAACCTGTGCTGTCAAAAATAAATTTTGAATCAAAATAAATTAATAATATTTTTTTCATGGTTAAAGTATTCAATTTAATATTTTCACCAAACCTTAAAATCATTAACCAAATTCTCACTTCGTGAAGTTGGTTGTTGAGTGTTTTTTGTTAGTTCAGGAACAGCAGTTTCGAGATAATTCATAATTTCGGAAACTGTTATTCCAGGTTCGCCATCAGTTTCAGCTTTATTGTCCTGCAAACCTTGCAATAAACAATATGTAAAAGCTCCGTTTCCCCACTCATTTGCTTCGGCTGAAAGTTGTGTTCCTCCTGCACTCGAAATTACAGTTGTTCCTGTGTTTCGTCTTAAATCAATAAAAAGTTCTTTCATTAATTCAAAAGTATATTGCATTCCTAACTTTTTGATATCGCCACGAAAAAGAACATTTGTATCAATAATTATTGATTCCTTAAAAATGATTATATCTTCTTTGTCAAGTTCACCACTATGGCAAGCATCTATAAAAAGTAATTTGTATCGAGCAGGAATACCATCTAGTAATGTTTCTAGACTATCATAAGGCAAACTTCCTTCTATTGGATTTCTGAAATTTGTATTATAAGTTCCTAAATAATAATCTAAACTATCGTCCAGTAAACCATGACCCGAAAAGAAAACAATTATTTTATCATTTACTTTTGTTTGAACAAGCTCTGTTTTTATCTTTTGAATATTTTCAAGTGTTGCATATTCATTTAATAGTGTAAAATCAACAACTTTTCCGTATTGTGTTGAACCACCTTTAGTAAATAAATTTGTAATTGCTAGAGCATCTTCATCTGCATATTTTAAATTATAAATTGAATCTGCATATTCTGATACTCCAATAGATACTAAATAAAGATTAGGTTTCTCAAAATTATGAATGCAATTAATATATATAATTTTACTAAGACTTTCTATTCCAGCAATATTAAAACAATTTACTTCAATTGTATTTTTTCCTGCCACTAATGGAATATTTAAAATCAGGTTATTTATTTTATTAGTATTCAAATCTCTAAGAATATTTCCATTTAATCCATAAATTGTAACTTCATTTACATAAACATTTACTCTGTCAATATTATATAAACTATCTAATATGTTTATTATTAATGGAATAGTATCTTTGCTTGTAATAAATTCTAAATTTGATAAATTTGAAATCTCTAGAATAGGTTTATTTAATTCATTTTTTGGATTAATAGTTTTATGCATTTTTTTATACCGTTTTAATACAGCTGAATAATAAATATTAACTGTATTACTATCAATTAGATTTAATTTGTTAAGAATAATATCAGGTCTGTTGTAAATTATATCAAATTGTTTATAATCAAATATATTCAATCCTGACTTAAATCCAATTTTGTAAACTGATTCTTTTGGGCAATAATAATACTTATCAGGATTTGATATTATCCATCTTCCATAATTTAAAGATGTTAATGACAATACTTCTTTAAGTCTTTCCATATCCCAAACTTTGCATTTAAAATCGTCAGAAATTGAAATAAAAAAATTATCATTACAAAAAGAACTAACAAAATTTACAGAATTTTCATGTCCAATTAATTTTTTTAAAGGTTTTTCATTGTTTATATCCCATAAAATTACCATATTATCATTTGAGCCTGAAATAAATTGATTTTTTGAGGACAAAAAACAAACAGAGTTAACAATATCTTTGTGTCCAATAAATGTTCGAATTAATTTTCCTGTTTCAATATTCCATAATTTTAGAGTTTTATCCCAAGATGCTGAAATTAAATATTTTTCATCCTTTGAAATTGAAATTGATGATATTTCATAACTATGACCTTCTAAAGTTAAAATTGATTCATCCTTATTTATATCCCAAATTTTAATCATTTTATCTTTTGCCCCTGATATAAAACCTTGCTTGTTTTTGATAAAAACAACTGATGTGACAGCATCTTTATGTCCGTAATAAGTTTTAAGTAATTCTCCATTCTGCAAATTCCATAATTTTATTGTATTGTCATCATTTCCTGTTAATATGTATAAATTATCTGAAGAAATAGCAATTGAATTTATTTGTACATCTAAATTCACAGTTTTTGTTGAGTCTGAATAATAATATCCATTTGTCCAAATTTTCATTGTATTATCAGTTGACGTGGATACTAAATATTTACAATCTTCAGAAACTGCAATTGTTTTTATCCATCCAGAATGAGCAAGAAAACTTTCAACTTTTCCTGAGTTTTTTAAATTCCAAACTTTAATATAACCATCTTTAGAACTAAATATTAGCATACTATCTTTTGAAAACACTGCTGCGGTTAATAGGTTAGAATAACTTTCAAATTCATTGATTAATAATTTGCTTTGAAAATGCCAAAATTTAATTGTTTTATCCCAAGAACAAGTAGTCATATATTCCCCATTCGGTGAAAATTTTAAATCACTAATAAATAATTGATTAGTTGAAATAGAGTCAATAATACTCGTTGTTTTTGTATTCCAATATTTTATAATACCATCAAGTGAATAAGACACTAAAATTGAATCATTATTTGATATTTCAATTCCTGACAAATACGAATTATTACCTTCGAAAAATGCTATTATTTCCCCTGAAATTAAATCCCATTTTATGATTTTATTGTCTTTTGAAAAAGAATATAAATTTCGAGAATTCATAGAAATATCTAAATCTATAACGGCATCAATATTACCTTCTAATATTTTAATTAAATTTAAACTATTCAAATTCCATATTTTAATAGTTTTATCATCAGAACAAGAAATTAAAGTATCCATGTTATTTGTAACCTCAAGGTGATTAACAACTTTATCATGAGCTTTAATAACGTTTATTTCTTCACCTTTTAAGTCGAAAATTCTAATTGTTCCATCATACATTCCAGTAATAAATCCAATTTTTGTAATAATGAGAGTACTTACAGTAGAATTCATTTTAAAAACTTTTAATGGAGTTTCCTGATTAATATTCCACAAGCAAACGGTATTATCATTTGAAGCTGACAAAAAATATTCACCATCATTTAAAAATGTTATCGAAGTAATCCAATCTTTATGTCCAATATATGTTTTTAATTCTTTTGCTGCATTTACATCCCAGAGTTTGATAGTATTATCATTTGACCCTGTTAATACATATTTTCCATCATTTGAAAAAATTAAACAATTAATTCTATCTTGATGTCCTATTGGTAATATCATCTCAATTTCTTGAGAAAATAAATTGTTTAATGAAAACAATATTATTGAAATAAATATATACTTTTTCATTTTTGTTTCGTTAAAATTTCTAACTGTAACTCTACTTCTTTTGCATATCTTTCAAATTTAATTTTTTGACTTTCTGCAATTTCAGCAGTTTTTTTTGCATTTTCTTTTTCTATTATCACTATTTTTAACAAGCTGTCACTTACTTTCTTTTCTTTTTCAATATTAATTAAAACGAAATTTAAAGAATCTTTTCGATTATCAGCTAAATCTTTCTGCAGTGTAGCTTCTTCAGCTTTTTCATTTGCCAGCTTTCGTGCAAAATCTGCTCTTTCATTTTGTATTTGAGCAAATTTGTATTGCCGATATGCTATATAGCTTAAACCTAGCGATAAAACCAAAGAAAATAATGCAATAGCTAAAAATATTTGTAACCTTTTCTTTTGTTTCCTCTCTTTTTCTCTTTCAATACGTTCACGTTCTGCTTTTTCGTTTGCAATTCTTAGTTCCTCCTGTCGTTTTTGTTCTTCAAAAATACGGATTTCTTCTTCTCTTAAAATACTAAATGCTTTTAAAATAGGTGCAACCAAAGTATCGTGGCTAAGTTCATAAACAAAACCACCTGAAGAATTTTTTTCGCTTCGCAAAATAAACGAATCGGTAAGTTGTTTTAAAAGAGATTTTCCAAGTCGTTCTTCTGCTCGTCCTTCGTAAACCAGAATTCGGCGTTGTTCCTTTTCGAAAATAAAATCTTCGCCTAAAACTTTGTAAACATTCTTTTTTTCTTGTTCGTTGTTATATTTCAAATTGTCAATCAGCTTGGTGTAAAAAGTTTCAAGAATGTTTTTTATATCGCTGATATCTTTTTCTATAATTCTGAATTGCTGATTTTTATTTATTCCGAAGCGTTCCTCAATCAAATTTTCGCAATACTGACAAATTATTTGTAGCTGAAAAGATTCAATGTTTTGTTTTTCATCTTTCAGATTATCAATAATTTTATCTAAAGCAGAATTTTCAAATCCGAAAACAGGTGTCGAAAAATCGGTTGAAACAATGTTTGCAGGTAATGTTATAGCATCTTTTGCCTGAGCAATTGTAAGAGGTTTCAGTTCAAAACAATTGTGCAAAACATCGGGAATGTAAGGAGTAATTTCGTTAAGCAAACTCATTCTGTCGCTGCGGATTGCAAAAACAACTTTAATCTGTAAATTCGAGCTAATTAAATTAAAATCTTCATCTGTAAAATCAGCTTCAATTTCACTGTTGAAAACTTTCTGCAACAGATTACTGAAATTTTCGGGTATCGAAACTCTCAGCATATTAGCCATTTGCTCAAAAAAATCAATCTGCTGCTTTTTCGGATATGTAAAAAGTTCCTCAAACTGGTCGAAAAACAATATGTAAGGCAATTTATTTTCAGGATTTTGACTTTGCAGAAGTTTCAAATAATACCATATTGAATTTTCGTCAGGAATAAGTTTATCCAAAGTAAAATCCGTTCCCGATTTTTTTGAAATATTAAGTTCCGAAATTAATTTCTGAACTGGTGTCGGTTGATTTGTATCGGCTTCGGAAAAACTTCCAATTCTGACTTTTAACGGCACAGCATAATTCTGAGCAATAATTTCGGGAATTACTCCGGCATTCAAAAGCGAAGATTTTCCCATTCCCGATTTCGAAAAAAGTACAATAATCTGCTCGAGTTTAATTTTCTGGTAAAGTTTTATTTTTTCTTCGGCACGACCGAAAAATATATTTTGTTCCTGAGCCGTAAACGGTTTTAATCCGGGGTATCTTTTCATAATAGTTTAATTTGAAAATTTGTGAATTTGAAAATTTGAAAATGATTTAGCTAATAATTAACTAACTATCTCATTTCCAAATTTTCAAATTAATTCTTTAGCATTTCAAGTAATCCAAATTTTATTTGCTGCAAAGTCAGATTATAATCTTTTATATCAATAACTCCGTTTTTCTGTTGTTCTTTAATTGAATTGTAACGAGTTAATTGCATGATAACTTCATCATTTTTGTCCGGAAACATCTTCTTCAGTTCAACTCCGGCTTCATCAATTTTTGCTTTTTCGATTAAAAGTTTAATTTTCAGAATATCATCAGGAATTTCATCGGTAAGCTGGCGAAGTTCGACACCTTCTTTTTTGAGTTCTGAAATCAGATTATCAATAAATTCTTCGTTCGATAATTCGGTAAAATTTAAGTCGAATTGTTCGGAGTAAAATGCTTTGGTTTCATCTGTTGCATGAGTTTCGATTGAGAATTTATTGGTCGAAAGTTTCAACAATCTTATTAAAAGCTGAACATACCATTTGTCGAATTTAAAACCTACAAAAATGTAACTGTAAGCCTCATTCAGTAAACTTCTTAAATTGTCGGGAAGTTTGCTTTTGCTGATTGCACCTTCAAAAAAATCGAACAAATCCTGATGAGTTAGCACCAGAGTTTCCATATTCGAAAAATCGCCCATTAAATTATATATCAACGGATTGAATTTATCGGGAACTTTTTCAATATCCTTATTCGGTTTAGATTTATTGAAATACGAAAATTCGGCATTAATGCTGTTCTTTTTCAGAATTTCGTAGAAAAAATTATCAGGATTTAAAGAAACAACCAGATTTATTGGTATTTGTGCAATCTTTCGAAGTAAAATTTCAGAAGGTTTTGTTGTCTGATAAAATGATTTTATTTTAAAAAACACCGACATTCTGTTTTTCAGTTCATCTTTCTGATTGAAAAGAAAAAAATCATCGTTATCGTAATATTTTATAATATTCTTATTTTCAGGAATATTCAAATATTCAATCAAAGCAGATTGAAAATTCTGACCTGTTTCGGTAGTAATAATTTCAGGTCCCAGAAGCAAAACACATTTATCGGCTTTAATAGTTTCGACAAGTAATTGTAAATCCATATGAATTTCATATTAACATTTTTTCAAAATTAAAAAATAATTCCGAAAAGTTAAAATGAAAATTAAGATTTTATACTAAAAATCTGATTAATGAACTTTACTTTTCGTAAGATTTAGTAATTCTTTTTTATCGATATATGGTTTAAAAGTTGAAATTTGTTTTATACATAAATCGGGTTAAAATTAAATTTTAAAACTTGTAATCTCATCTTTGTCAAAGTTTTATAGCTTTGACAAAGTTAATAAACAAACCGGTTTTAGAATAGAAAAAAAAATTCATAAATAAACATTTGAAACCTACATCTGTTTTATTTAGATTTAATATTAATTAGTTAACCAGTATAGTTTTTATCAAAAATAAATTAAAATAAATCGAATTTTATAAAATAAAGATTTATAAATATTTAAAAATAAAATCAAAAATTTAATTCAATTTTAATTTCAAATTTTCGAGTAATTATACTTGCCATTCATTTTGGTTATGCAATTTTTATTTTGAAGGAACGTTATTTTTTCTACATTTGCGAAACAAGAATCAAAACTAATTCTAAAACATGGCTAACATATTATTAACACAACAATGTATTCGTTCTTGCCCATATTGTTTTGCTAAACAACATATGAGCGAAAATGCACCAGACGACACACTTACATGGGAAAATCTTATGTATATTGTCGATTTTTTTGATGCAAGCAACGAAAAACATTTTTCTCTTCTGGGAGGAGAACCATTTTTACATCCAAATTTTATAGACATTGTATTGTACCTACGTGAACGTAAATTCAGAACCAACGTATTTACAAGTGGAGTAATGTCTAACAAAATGTTTGAGGAAGCAATAAAAGAATTTGCTCCTATAACACCAAATCAATTATCATTTGTAGTAAACGTAAACGACCCTAAAAAAACTTCATTTTCAGAACTCGAAACTGTAAAAAGATTTTTAAGAGCCTTCGGACATTTTTCTAGTTTGAGTTTTAACGTTTACCGCGAAGATTTTGATATGGATTTCTTAGTCCAGTACATAAATGAGTACGGTTTAAAACGACATATCAGATTAGGACTTGCACACCCAATTCCGGGCGTAAAAAATTCGCATATTAAACCTGATGGAATGCGAGATATGGCAAAAAATCTAATGTCATTTATACCAAAATTAAATGCAAATAAAATTAGTGTAGGATTTGACTGCGGAATGCCAATGTGCTTATTTACTGACGAAGAAATGGGTATTTTGTACAAACATGCAGGAGGACAACTTAAATTTACATGTGGACCAGCAGTTGATGTTGGACCTGATATGAGTGTATGGACTTGTTTCCCATTATCAAACTACAAAAAAACAACTTTGTTCGATTTTGATAATGTACAACAAATCAGAAGATATTATTCAAAAATGATGAATGCAGGTAAAAGCGAAATTCATGGAATTTTTGAAGCTTGTGATGATTGTGAATGGAGAACAGAAAAACTTTGTTCGGGTGGATGTTATGCACATTCGGTTTCTAAATTCCACAACGAACCCGAAAATTTACGAAAGTTAGAGGAGGTAATTAACAATGAATAAATTGAAAAGACATACTTTAGTAATGAATTTTGACGAAAACCTTATCTCAAAATTCAATGGCGAAAATATACTTATTACATCTGATAGTTTTAATTTATTAAATAGAACTTATGATGTTGTAAATCAAAATAATAAATTAGTAAATGTTACAGTTTATACACAATCGGCTTTAACATCTATAAAATTTTTAGAAAACTGGAACAGAATACCTTTAGCATTGTATTTACCATCAATGGGAAGTTACAGAATGTTTTTTCACATGCTTCCTGTATTACGACAAATGAATTTAAGAATTTACTTGCCGGTATCAAACAATCAGAATATAATTGATGTTCAGATGATGGCTTCACTAGGTATTTTTGCAGGTATATATTTTGACAAAAAACCAATAAATTGGGAAAAAGTTAAGGAACTGGCATTTTATTCTCAATATTCAAAATCACAACATGCACCAGTTGAGCCATTTCATCACATTTCGTCAAAATATAAATCAGACGAAACTTTAGATTTTAACGCTGTTTATTACAACGACCCAAATCAGTTTTTACATATAAATAACGAAGGGAAAGTTGCATTAACATATCAATTATTAAAAGAAGGAAAATTTGCATTAGAAAGTTATCTGCAAATTAACACATTAAAAGAAAATGAAGATTTTGTAAATTACAATACAGCATGGCAACGTCATTTTCTTGATAAAACAACCTGTTCATACTGTCCAGCTTGGAGAATTTGTATGGGAAAATTTGAAAGTAGCATAGATGCCGAAAAATCATGTCAGCAATTATTTGTTGAAGTTTTAGAAGGAGCTGAAAACCATCAGGAAAAAAATAAAAGAAAACCCGAGAAAGTATGGCAGTTATAATATTTAAAGCAACTGAAAAATGTAACGCAAATTGTATTTATTGCGGTGTGGTAAAAAAAGCCAATCAAGAAGTAATGGATTTTGAATTACTTACTGATATTTTTAAAAAAATTAATGTCTATTTACTCAAGTTTCCAAAAGAAAAAGTTTCATTCACTTGGCATGGCGGCGAAGTTGCTATGCTTGGTGCTGATTATTTTGTTAAAGCTTACGAAATATTACAAGCTGAATGTCCTGATACTCAAAAAAGAATAGAACATCTTGTACAATCAAATATGACAGCTCTTACTCAAGAATTGTTGGATATTTGGAAAAAACTGGGAATGAATTCTATAGGTACAAGTTTTGAACCGGTTGATGGAATTCGTGGACTCGGAAAAAATAGAGATTCAGTAGCATACAATAAAAGGTTCTTTCAGGGCGTTAATCTTGCAGAAAAAAACGGATTTAAGTGGGGTTTTATTTATGTTGTAAACAAAAAATCGTTAGAGAATCCTATGGAAATTTTCCATTTTCTTACCAATATGAATCTGAAATCCAGCCCTATGATGAACAAAATGTATGATTATGGCGACGATGAAACCGGACTAGCAATAAATCAGGACGAATATGCCGACTTTTTGGGTGCATTATTTCCTTACTGGTGGAAAAACCGAAAAAGATACGCTTCAGTAAAACCATTTAATATGTTTTACGAAAGTATTATAAATGGCAAAATTCAAATGGGTTGCGAATACATGGGACACTGTACCAACAAATGGATTTACATTGGACCAACCGGCGATACAGCACAATGCGGAAGAGCCGGAGACTTTGGAATAATGAAATATCCTAGTATTAAAGAGCACACATTGGAAGAAATTTTGTTTCACAAAGATAGAAAACCTATAGACGAACGTCAAATTAAATTAGCAGAAACCGAATGCAAAGATTGTAGATTCTGGGAATTATGTCATGGCGGTTGTGTTTTAGATGCTTATATGTCGTCAGGTAATTATGAAAGCAAAAGTCCTAATTGTGGATGGATGCAAAAATTTCTTATCAAATACTTTGAACCGGTTACTGGTGTAAAAATAAATTTATATCACCCAAATTCAAAGAAAAGAATTCAAGAAAATAAGAACCAAAAGGCAGAAATTAAAAAATAATTTTGTAATTTTGTAAAAGAAAATAAAATGTCAGAAAAAAAACAAAATATAAAATCAGAAAATAACTCTTATCCATGGATTAATCCTATTGGAAATCAGGGTAACGCAATTATGCTCTCGGGAGTTTTGAAAATGGTACACGACTTAGACCCATCAAAAAAATATAACATGGTAAGAAGAAGTGATTATCAGAACATTTTTAAAAATCATCCGGCAATTGCCGAAATAGGACACCCAAACAAAGAAGCTCAAATAATTGAAGTTGATTTTTGGTTTGATGGTCAGCTAGATAGCCAAAATTCTTTTCAGGCATTAGCTGCACAATTCGGACTTAGCACACCTGTAGAAGAAAAACTTTATATTCCAGAAGACCAAAAAAGTGTCAATAAATTGCTCATGGAGTCAATTCCATGGAAAGAAAAAAATATTGTAATTTCAACATCATCAAACTCACCACGAAAACTGATAAATCCGGGAATGTGGATGCAACTTGTAACGATGTTGAAAAACGAAAACTTTTTTGTAGTTCAGGTCGGAGGAGAAAGAGATTTTTATATTAAAAATACATATTCACTATTGGGTTTAACTAACACCCGAAGCTTGATTTCTGTTGTAGAAAAAGCAAATGTTGTAATTACGGTTGATAATTTACTCGTACATGTTGCCAGATTAACACAAACTCCGGCAGTTGTAATATGGGGACCAACAAGAGCAGACAAATACGGATACAAAAGTCAGGAAAATATACTGGGAGAAATTGACCACTGTCAATTTAAAAACGAATGTTTAGGATTTAATTACGCACAAAACTATAAAAAACCTTGCCCATTACAGCGTAACGAGCATTGTATGAACAAAATTAATTTACAACAAATTTTTAATAGTGTTATTAATCAATTCAATTATTAAAACTTTTTAATTTAACTAGTTATGGAAAATAAAAACAACTCAATCTCTAGAAGAGATGCACTTAAGAGAATAGCCAAAACTCTTGGAGTGTTAGCTTTGCCAGTTTTGCCGTTATCAGCCATGGCAAGCTCGCAGGAAAATACATCGTACTATGATTATTATTATAGCGATTATTACAATTATTATTACAGTGATTATTATAATTACACTTACAGTGATTATTATAATTATTCTGATTATTATAATTATTCTGATTATTATTATTCCGATTATTATAATTATTCTGATTATTATTATTCCGATTATTATAATTATTCAGATTATTACTATTCTGATACTTACTATTCAGATTATTCAGATTATTATTATTCAGATTATTATAACTATTAT
>Ga0316608_1000888_pt1 | contig 12616 bp, 9 predicted proteins | sample MIS2016152B_MG_FD_207673 | JGI IMG/M metagenome (GOLD analysis project Ga0316608, IMG submission 207673) | Microbial mat bacterial communities from Middle Island sinkhole, Lake Huron, Michigan, United States - MIS.2016.152B | ecosystem: Environmental > Aquatic > Freshwater > Lake > Sediment...
TGGATGTTAGGATTCCCCCCTACTTGGACGGAATCGGCATTGATGGATGGTGGAAATTCAATCAACCACCACTCACAGCCGGAATTGAACCACGAACAGCCGGACGTAGAGAATGTGTAAGTTTGTATGGACGATCGATCGTTCCTCAATGCGCTGCGATCGCACTAATGCGGATTCAATTTCTTACTTCATTACTTTAAAATATGGCAAGAAAATACACAACTGAAGATTACTTAAAGAAATCAACTGAAAATTACTGTGGACTTAACAATTTTTGGATACCTGAACAAACGACAATGATCGGTGTACCCATACTTCCCGCATCCGAATTTATCCCTAAATCAGTTTTTCAGTATGGCAGTGCAAATATTAATAAATTCCAAATCCACATAACGCCCGAAACTGCTTGTCATTTTTTTACTGATGATTACAGGTTTGTGAGGGTTTGGAATCGACCTAATCTAACACTTCCGCTATTGCTAAAATTCTCATGTCTTTTCTCACCCGATTTTACTCTCAGTTTTGATTTTCCTGACTTGATGAATAAGTGGAATCATTATAGAAAAATGTGGGTTTCTGCTTGGTGGCGATCGCAAGGTGTTGATGTAATTCCAGTTGCTAATTGGCTTGATCAGCGATCTTACTCTTGGTGTTTTGAAGGAATGCCCCTCAACTCTGTAATCGGTTTGTCAGCTCACGAAATTTCAGAACCTTATGAACTTTCCTTATTTCTGAATGGGTTTAAAGAAATGGAACTTCTTTTAAAACCTAAACTTATAGTAATGATTGGTGGAAAAAAAATATTGTCAAAACTACAGACAAATACTTATTGTCCAATTCTGTATTTTGCACCACGATGAATTATCATCTTCATAGTTTCAGAGCCCAAGCTGGATACGTTCTGTTCGCCCAAACTTGCGCTTTCCCAACTAATCTTACGTTGTCAATTCGATAGTATCGTCCCATCGCTTGTTCTACTAAATTTATGGAAAAACCTACAACAGCGATGAATTTTTTGACTGAACATTTCATATTAATCCCAACACCTGAACATTCTATTTCCCCCGCTTCCATATAATAGTGTTGTGTTCCCCATTCATCAACGGTATATAGTGCTGCACTCGGTTTGCCGTATCCAGCGTTTACGTTAAAGAGAGACTCTTCAATACCATTGAAGAAAAAAGTATCCCAAGCGTAAACTTTTATCGTTGGCCATTGTCCTTCTTTACCTCTTCCGCCCATTTTAACCTCAAGGTACTTTGCTAATGCTATAATAACTAATATATTTCACTTTTCATATTTTTCACCGCTATGCCAACACCAACACCAACACCAACACCAACACCAACACCAACACCAGAATCAGAATCTGATCCTTCGCAAGGCTCAGGAAAAGAGCCATCAGAGCAAATATCGGATACAATCACAGGAATATGGGCAGATATTAAATCATTGACAGGTGCTGACGAAGTTAGAAAATTGATGGAAGCACCGCAAAATTGGCTAATGGCACAAGCGCCTGTTCAAGCTCTTTTGAATCATAAAGATACTAAAACTATTCTCGGTTGGCTTGAAACCGGGAAAATCGTCAAAATGTTTCCTAAATTAATAGGTCAATGTGGCATAGCTTTTTTAGAAACAGCCCACGGTATAAATCGTGCTTATAATAGCAAAGCTCATTCTAATTTGGCTGGTGCTGGTGAAACAATATTATCTAATCTTCGTTATAACGATAACGAAAAAGGCATTTATGCTAAAGTAATAAATGCTTTTAATGAAAGTTTAAACTTGCCACTATTATCAACGCTTGGGATTAAAGTTGATTATGCGATCGACTCGGCTTCGGCATTTGTTAAAGCACAAAAAGAAGAAGCTCTTAGAAAATCTAGAGAATTGAGAGATAAATTGTATAAAGAATTGCAAGATAAACGTCTAAAACTCAAAGAACGAAAACAAACACGAGATAAATATAACGCTGTTGCTAAAGCTCTTGTTGCTATGGGTGATCCAGCCAGACCCTCTCCTAAAAAATCCAAATCTGAACCCTCTCCTAAAATATCCAAATCTGAACCCAAAACTGAACCCAAAACTGAACCCAAAACTGAACCCAAAACTCCGCCAGGAGGTGGAGGTGGAAGTGGGATTAAAGCACCAAATCATCAGAATTATTTTAGCAATTTAGTAATTGGGCAGAATCCATATGAAATAAACTCAATTTATAACGATCGAATTTTATCAATCAGAAGCATCAAAGTGAATGCGAGTGCTTTAGTAATTATTCCAGTTGTAGCGCCGATCGTCCTTGTGGGCGGTGCTGTAGCGACTGTAGGAATAGTTGCTGGGGTAATTTCGACCATTGCAAATTGGTTTCTAACAAGTTGCATGAATTTATTGGGATTACCTTCAGTTCTACTACCAGCACTAACTGGCTGTATTACTTCGATCGTCCTTAAAGTTTCTGGTAGTGCTGGGGCTAATGCTTTAAGATTCTTTGCTGCGAGTGCTTTAAAAGCTGGTTCAGATTTGTTGATGACGGTATTCGGCACAACCAATATGAATGCTACTTGTTGGATGTTTTTGATGGGTATGGCTGTCCCTATTTTACTCGTTTCAATCATCATCATTTTGGCAATGAAAAACGAGAGTACGATGACATTCTCACAATTTTATCTCTTGGCTGAACATGATAAATATCCGGGGTTTGTTTATGCAAGTATCCAAAATGCTGATGATGCTAAAATAGAATTTGAGGCAATGAAGGAAGATTTATTAACTTTAGCTACTGTAGAATATGACTCCATTTCTGGTGTCGGAATGGAGATGGAAAAAGACAAATTAGAAATTAAAGGAGGCTTTGATTTATCTGGTGAAATTCCGGTCATATTGAATGTTGATGAAGCTAAAAAATTGCTAGAAGAATTTAGTGAAAAACACGCAGTTAGTTTCCCTCTTGGTGTATGGAAATCATTTTAATTTTTGATTTTAGTTAGTGATTAGAAGGAGAAAATATGCCAATAATAATAGCGAAAGGATACGCAGCATCTCAAAAAGAAGCAATTCTCAAAGAAATAGAAAACGTTGTAGAATTAGCTCCACCATTTCATGCAAGAGCGGGAGAATTTGGTAGACTTAAATTTAAAATAACCAGTTGCGGAAAATATGGATGGCTTTCTACACAAGGTTATACAAAAATTAATCCCTTAACTGGCAGAAGATGGCCACCAATTCCAGCCACGATCGGTCAGGTAATGTTAAAGGCAGGTAAACATTATTATCCAGAATTTAGGCTAGAAACTGTTTTGATAAATTTTTACAGCAGTGATCTTAACAATGCTAGTAAAAATATCCTTGGGTTTCATCAAGATACATCGGAAAGAAACAAAGATGCTCCAATAATAAGTCTAACTTTTGGCGAAGGTACATTTCTGGTAGCCGGAAAAGTTGAATCAGGAAAAGTTTCATCATCAGATCTCAAGTTTCTTAATAAAACTGTTACGACAAAAATGGTGTTAGAAGACGGTGATCTTTTGGTGATGTCTGAGAAAGAACGTCTATGTTTTCATGGAGCTGGGGAAGTTATAGGCGATCGCAGAATCAATCTCACTGGCAGAATGGTAGACCCGATATCAAATGCCGATAAACCTTTAATCATTTCTATGGTAGGGATGCAACGAACCAAATCTTTGTCAGAACCAGAGAAAGCTGAAATAGAAAAAGCAATGGTTTTTCGACAATCTACAGATCGCAAAAATGCTAGCGAAATTCTACTGACCGATCGCCCCGGATTTGATACTTTGGTCGCGACCTATCTGAAATCCCGAAAATATCCCCAAGTTCTGATTTATGAAACTTCGGAAACTTCAAAGAAACCTTACCCCACTCGCCAAGTAGGTGACGAGCTAAACACTGTCCATGAGATACTCCAAGAATCTGACCACTTCTTAGCTTCTACCAATGGCTCCGACAAATTTGTCCAAGATGCGATCGCATATTTTACTTCCATCGGCAAAACTCCTTGGATTGTCACTGTCCCAGATGTTGATGACGACTCAGGTCAATCAGATTCATCACCACCTCCACCACCTTCAACAGAACCCCCAGTACCAGAACCGTCAAGACCAGCAAAATCGGTAGGCAATTGTACTGTATCCAACATCCGAGATTCTGGCACTAAAGGTTTGTCATCAGCTAATTGGCATAGCCCCGATTGGTCAAAAGTATACGTCGGTCGTGGCGGTTCTCAGAAAATTATGCGATCGCCCCTTAATAATCCTTATGTCATAAATGAACAAAATAACCGAGAAAAAGTCATTGAGGATTTTCGTAAATATTCTTGGCAACAACTTCAAATTAATGATGGCGCATTCTACAAGGCGATCGAAAAAATTGCCTCTACCCTTGCTTCTGGGGAAAATGTAGAATTGGTCTGTCACTGCAAACCACTCGCCTGTCATGGCGATATAATAAGGAATGCAGCTTTTTGGATGATTAAGGAAAACAAAGTGCCCTCAACTCCCGATGAATCCCTAACTTCAGACGATCGCCTTCATGTTGGCATGGTCGGACGTAAATGGATTGAAGGTTTAAATCCCACATCTGAATTAGAAATCGAAAGTATTATTGATAATAAACACCGTGAATGGTATCTAAAACTTAACGGTGTACCTACCAAAAATCCTGTGATTCATGTGCGGGGAGTTGGCGGTAAAATCGCTGGACCTCAAGTTGGTTTTGATGGGCAAGTTCAGCGCTATCTCTATCGTGAAAAATACAAAGATGTCATCGTTCACGGCAAACTCCCTGATGAAGCTCCCGAAGGTTGGGTTTCTACCGATGCACCTTTCGAACCCGCAAAATTCAACTACCTTCATGCTCAATGGGATGAAGTCGATCCAGAAATCGGAGCACTGATTCAAGCTGCCGGGAGTAAAGCGCTCGTTGCTTATTACCGCTTGCCCAATGTTAGAATCCCCAATCCCCTTCCAGATTTCAAAGACCCTCAACGCTTTGCTAAATATGGCGCAGCCGTTCCCCCAGGTACTTACGTTGCTGTAGTCGGTAGCCGGGAGTTCAAAGACAAATGGGCAGAAATTGCGATCGCACAATTCGTTAATGCTCTCCCCGCTTCTTGTACCCTCGTCTCCGGGGGGGCTGCCGGAGCTGATACTTTTGCGGAAACAACCGCCAAAGCTAGAGGTTTGAAAACTCTGATTCATAATGCCCGATGGGTTCAGAGAAAAACTCGTCTCAAAGATGGGACGATCGCCCCCGGCTTCAAACCTAAATATTTCCCAAAAGATCGCACTGTAGAATTTTCCAACGAACGCGCCAACGCGGGACCAGAACGTAACAAAGTTATTATTTACGAATGCAATTCACTTTACGCTTTTAGCAATGGTGATGACTCTCCTGGAACGCAAGACGCAATTTCTTTCTCTAGTTCAGAAAATAAATGCGCTCAAGTTTTCGAGAAAGAGGAGAAGGAAAAAGACGATGACATTGATTACGGAGACTTTCCTATATTTTTTTATGACTTTGAAGAAGAAGAAACAGAGGAGAAATAAATTATGCCAACAGATCCAAAAACGCCTGTTCCAGTCGAACGTTTTGTTTTTACCTACAATGCTATTGCTTTAGGTTCAGCTATCTATGGCGATCGACTAATCCGCATTAAATCTACCAGTAAATTTGGTGTATGGAACGGAGCTCAGAAACAGTGGATGTACAAGACAAAACCCGATGGCACTAAAACTGCCCGGTTAAATCAGACTGTCTACAAAAACATCATGCTGTCTCAGATGCACCCTGATACAGAATTTTCTATTTGTGCAATTCCTACAGATTCAACTGTGGATAGAACAGAACGTTTAGACGACTATGAAAACTTTTCTCTTGACATAGCGGGCGGTGCGCGCAAACATGGACACTTCGTATTTACTCGAAAGAATGAAAACACGAAAGGAACGATTGGAGAGTTCTACTTTCCCCCAGAGAAATCTAACATGGGTCGGATTAACTACGGCTCAATCAGTTTGAGTGAATCCAAATCTTTATTTTGTCTAGATAATGCCAAGATTCTAGTCATTCCAGATTTGAAGTTAACCAATAATCGTCCTGATGATGACTACGATAATGAATATGGCACAGGGGATGCTCACGGAAAAATCAATTCAGATTTGTTGGTAGAATTATTAGATGGAATTTCGACAGATGATGACAGAACTCCTGTTCAGTTTCGCTTAAGTATCCCCGGGTCAGAAAATGAAAAAGGGATATGGGGCAAAGGCACAGTCGCTCCTTTGCCTCCCGATAAAATGGAAGGATATGATCTGATTATGCCTGAGTCGTGTTTCAAAACTTTCAAGCCTTCTATGGGAGCCCATACATTTAGGAGGGTTAATTTAGCTGTATTAGGGGAAGCTCAGGAAAGACAAGCTGCGGGCGGTACGCAAATTTGGTCATGGTTTCCGAGCGATATTATCGAAACAGAAATAATGCCACCAAGTCAAGCCGAATGTTCCAAAATTTCTGAAGCTCTTGATGCTAAAAATATTTACGCATTGATAAAACTTTTCAAACCAGAAAAAGATTTAGCCGAACTTACAGACATCAATTTAATTGATAAATGGTTCAATGAACTGAGAGAAATTTGGGCTAGTGGCAACCCAGAAGATGACACAGATGATCATGCTGAACCTTACGCCCCGGCTCTAAACTTAATCCTAGAAAATGACAAATCAAAAATCTTAGAAAGGCATCCTTATGTCTTGGGTTCTATACAAAGAAGTCTCAAGAAAAAGTGGACTCGGTTGGCGATAAATGGCGCAATCCATTTCAATTCTTACATGGCTTTGCCCGATGATGCTTTGCCGGATTTGACCTTTTCTTGCAAACATCTGAAAGCCGGAAAACACATAACATTCAGATATCCAGTTCGTCACTGGGGCGATATACAGTTGTGGAATTGTGTTAAGAAAGGTAAAAATGATAGCTATACAGGCGTATTCTTTGTTTCTCACGTCACCTTTGGCGGTACTGGTGAACTGAATGAAGCTCCTTATGGACAAGGCGGTGATTTTGATGGGGATTACGGGGATGCGATCGCCGCTAATAAATTGCCTTTGGTTACTGCGGAAGTTCAGAAATGGCAAAATAATCCTTCTGTTTACGTACGTCCCAAAGTTATCAAAGCTCCTAAGTCTCCCATCCAGGATACTTTGAAACAAGTTGCGTTGCGATCGATGGATAATCTGACTGGTTTAGTAGCAAGTCAAATCATGCACGCTCAGGCTAAGGGATTGGCTAACGTCGTAATCCCCGATGGTTCTAAGAGGACTGTTCTCGAAGTTTTGTCACAAGCTTTGCAAGATGAAGTCGATCGATTCAAAAATGACTTAGCACGAGATACCAAAGCGTTGGCATTGGTAGGAGAAATCTTGAATGAAGGAGCCAAAAAACCTGTCTGGCAAACTGATTATAAAAGCAAAGAAGCTTATCTAACTCGACCCATGAATGTTGGATCTGAGGCGATCGATAATGATCCTATTTCTCACATGATTCGAGATGTCAATATTTATTGGGAAGACGCTGCCGAAAAAATGCCCTCGCCTCAACCTCTAACTTCTGACAAATTTAGAAATTTATTCGGTAGAAATCCGATCATTAATCATTTAACTACTCAAGAACAAATAGATTTTGCTAGAAAACAACAAGGTCAATATTATCAACGTTTACGAGAAGCGATCGCCGTTTCATCTTTTGATGATAGCAATGCTATCAGTAAACTTATGAAACACGTTAAAGAAGTTCGCAAAGATTTGGAAGACAGATTGAAAAAAAGTCAACTTTCTGAAGCAGAAGCAAGTTTAAAACTTTTAAGTTGGGCGACGGCTTATTGGTGGGCAGCTCATAATGAAAAACCTGTAACCAATCATCCTTTAGGTAAAGCCAGTTTTCCTTTCCTACTTTTTCCAGATCTTATCGCACAACAACTACTCAAAGAACAATTTTCCTTCACAATCTTTGGTTTTAGACACGATGAAGATAAAACATTCTCGAAGAGGCTCCCAATCACTCAACCAACAAACGAAGTTTTATTAGGAATATATGGGCTTTCTCAAAGACGAGAATGGGTTATAGATCCAGATAAAAATGGCAAATATGTGATGATTAACGGTGCTGGATATATCGCTCTGAAACTCAGAGGAATTGATTTTGTTGACAACGATCGCAATATTTACGCTTTTGTTAAAGATGATAAAATCTTTACTCTTAAAGGTGTTTTAATATCCGATCGACTGTTGAATCTTAATGAATATCTTTATCTAAAACCCGATGGTTCTCTAGTGACTTCTTATGAACGTCCTCACCCAAGAAAAATATCAATTTCTGAAGAACGAGAGACAATTATGGTGAAAGTCAAATCTGGTCAAAATTGGATAGATGCCGGACTTACTGCTATCCATGATGACTCGATCGAATATGGTCAAATTATGAGTGCGGAGATAATGTCTCTTAACGGCGCAAAAGGATGGAGTATCGCAACAGTCACTGTAACCGTTAAAGGAATGAAAGAGAAATGGTACATAATTGAACAACATGAAACTTATTTTAGCACCATTTCTCATGGTGAATGGTCAGAAATTCGTTTATCTTTAGAAAAAGTTGACACCTATGATAACGAAGGATTTACGCTAGAAAGATACGCAGTTTATGGTGATTTTGACAAAAGTTATAAATGCTTAGGTCTTTTTCCTATTAATTGCACGGCAATTAATCCCGGTATTACTGTGAAAGCTAAAATTCGTTACACTTCTTCAACTAAAGAGGTTTTATTTTCCCCATACTAAAAATCTAAAAGCCTAAATCATTAAGATCATCAGGATTGCGAGGACTGTGAACATAAGGAGGAGGAGAATTTGTCTCTCTGGATTTTCTCATTTCCTCTTTATCTATCGCAGCTAATTGAAGGCACTCAGATGTTTTCTCATAGACCAAAAGTTTTTCAACAAGGTCGTCATAGTCATAAAATACCGAATCGCTCTCTCCCATTTTTTCTTCATCATAATCACGCAGCAAGACAAATCGTTTTTCCTTCACAAGCCATACAAGATATTGACGAATGTACAAGCTCATCACTTCATAGCCCCTTTCACCCCTGGGACCGCGACCATCATCAGTTATTATGTGATGGTCTACATCATCTTCCCCATATGTTCCTTTGATGTATTCTCGCATAGGTTTTAGCGTTCTTTGTCGCATCGTAGGTTACGCTCATACAATTATTTTACCAAATTTCGGTCTAAAATCCAATAAAAAATTGATGTATGTAGTTCGAGTAGTACATAATGAAGTAATCTCAATCAATTTTTTAAGTCTATGACATCCATAACAGATCTAAGTGCTTACGTTAAAACTTCGACTGGTTTCGCTGAAAGTACGATCGCAGCCGTTACGACTTCTGTGATTTCGTTCCTTTCCATGTCTCTCAGAGAGTCCGATACCGTAAAACTCGAAGGGCTCGGTATTTTCAAAGCCGTCGATCGACCTGAACGTGAAGGTCGAAATCCTCGGACTGGTGAACTGTCTACTTTTAAGGCATCTCGCAAAATCAAATTTACCCCTAGCAAAAGCTTTGGTGTTTCAGTTCTACCCGATTCACAAGCTCAATCAGAAGCTCAAACAGAATTTTCTGAAGAATTTCCAGAAGTTTATCCAGAAATTTCTTCTGATATCTCCCAAGAATTTTCTCAAGCAATTCCTCTAGAACTTCTCCCAGGATATATTCCTTCCTCTCCTTCGTCTACCCTGAGTGCTCCTTCGTCTCCTTCGTCTTCAGAACCAGTTCCTGTTCCTTCCCCTACCCTGAGTGCTTCCGAAGGACTCACAATCAATCAAGGCTTAGGTGTTTCATCCATACCACCAATTCCGAGCGGACTTTTGTCGAAAGTTGTGACAGTTAAAAAAGTCTGGAATATCAAAGCACCTGATGAATCATTTGTTGAAGTTGAAACAAATGATTTAGCTAGTTGGGGGGTCACGGTAACCACACCAATTTATTCGCCTGAAACTGGTTGGCTATTAGCTGGAAACATTCCTGAACTTACGGGATTGCTAAAATCTTAGTAAATTCCTGAACTTGTAGGATTGTTAAAATCGTAGTAAACTACAGGAAGCAGACAGAAAAGCGTTTTCTCACATTAACCCTCGAATAAATAAATTTTATCCGAGGGTTTTTATTAATCAAAATTTGCGGTCGGTGAGCGTAGTCGAACCGTGATTAATCAAATGCAGAAAAAATAGGATGTCTCAGTCTTCCATTAGACGTGACTCCAAGATAAATCACAGAGATATTTTTACCCAGAAAATTCGACTGATCCATCCAGATATTCGATCGCTCTTGATCACTAAATCCAGTCCCCACTCTGGCATTGACAATCTTGCCATCAACCATTCCCCGAACTAATAGATTGCCCAAAGATTTGATATACTTGCCTGTACCTTTGGTAAAACCAACAACAACAAAAGTGCTTTTAACAAAATTTTTGACTTTGACTAAATCGTTCGATCGCGTTCCCGCATAAACCGAGCTAGGATTCCGCAACATAATCCCTTCGTTTGATTGACCGCTACTTTTCACCAATTCAGATTCAGCGTAAATTACTGATGGTGTATTTTGGATATATGAATGAGATAAATAACTTACTTTTCCTGTTGATAACATCGTAGATATTATCAAATCGTACATATGATCAGCTTTCATCTTTGGAGTAATGGTCGAACCTACCGCAAATACTTTAAATTCTACTCTAGCTTTTGCATCAACATCATATTTCTTTGACTTTCTCACTATTCCAGAAATTATGTCAAACCTTTCTCCTGGTATGTAAAGTTCACCGTCAATAAAACTGAAATTGTAAGAATGGCAAATTGAGAGACATATAGATTCGATCGAACCGAATCCTATATAGCGACTTTTTTGGCTTCGGCTAAATAGCCCACCACCAGGGATATACAAAGCTCTGACTCCATCAAGTTTTGGACTTGCTAACCATTGAGATAACTTGTAATCTTTGCTTGGAGTGTAAGTATTTGCTAGTTGAGGAAGCATATTTTTGCTATAATTAAAAGATAACTAATCTTAGCATAAATATGACTAGCGAACAACATTTGATAGAATCTTTGTCAAATATTGAGTATTTAATATATAATATTAGTGTAGTTTCAATTAAAGTAAATGCAAGCTAATTTAGAACCAATCCAAGCAACGATTGCATCCGCAACCGCCCTTATCACAGCTCAAAAGAATACGATCGTAGACTTGAAGACTCGTTTATCTGCCGTATCTTCTGAATACGCGGCTTCAATAGAAGCTGAAGGTATTGAAGATGCAGAAACTGATTCTTTCTTGGCTTCACTGACTGAGATTTCCGAAGCTTTGGAAGCAACAATCGCTGAAAATTCTGGAGATTCTGAAGATTCTGAAGATTCTGAAGATTCTGAACCCTAATTTTTATATTCCTTAAAGCATCAAACAGGAACTGAAGTCGAAGTGTAAAAATAATGGTTGATGAGTCGAAAGATTCACCAACCATTATTTTGGTTCAAATAACTTTGAGAATTATCCCCAATCAACAGCGACAACTTGATCAATTATGTAATGGCAATTTTGATTTAGTAAACCTGAATCTGGGAAAATGGTAAAGAAATTATTACCATACCGACAAAGACCAACACCAAAAGTATAACCAGTAGCTGGCTTAACAGCAATAGGAAATATCTTGGGAGGAACAGGAGATGGATATCCCATCGCAGTTGGGATATCGCCAATATTCCAACCAGTAATAGCTCGATCGCTATTTATGGTCATTTGAACATCACCCTGAATGTGAATGAATGATCCTGCTCTCCGAATTCTAAACGTACCAGTGCAATACATTAAAGGAACATTTATCCAACCTCCAAATGTTGGTGTTGCTCCAACAGCTCCAGTTACACCAGTTGCTCCAACAGCTCCAGTTAAACCCGTTGCTCCTTTTGCACCAACAGCACCCGTAGCTCCTGTTGCTCCTGTTGCTCCTTTTGCACCAACAGCACCCGTAGCTCCAACAAGTCCGATCGCTCCAGTTGCTCCAGTTGCTCCAGTTGCTCCAGTTGCTCCAGTTGCACCTCGATCGCCTTTTAATCCCTGAATGCCTTGTGCTCCAGTTGCACCAGTTGCGCCTTTTACTCCAACAGCACCAGTTACGCCAACAGCACCAGTAGAACCAATCGGACCAATCGGACCAGTTGCACCAGTTGCTCCCGTTGTTCCTTGTACGCCTTGAATACCTTGAATACCTTGAATACCTTGAACACCTTGAGAACCTTGTTGAGCAAGTAAATTCCAATTAACAGAGGGGGGTAGTGAATTGGTAGAAGTGGCGATCGCCACATAACTACTTCCATTGTGGAAAATTGCATCACGTACTAAATAAGCCGTTGTACCGTTCCAAATTCCACGCCAATTAAGCCCTGTTACACCAGGAATACCCTGAACTCCTACAGCACCAGTTGCTCCAGGAATACCCTGAATACCTTGAGCACCAGTTGTACCAGTTGTACCAGTTGCACCAGA
>Ga0316608_1000889_pt1 | contig 12615 bp, 6 predicted proteins | sample MIS2016152B_MG_FD_207673 | JGI IMG/M metagenome (GOLD analysis project Ga0316608, IMG submission 207673) | Microbial mat bacterial communities from Middle Island sinkhole, Lake Huron, Michigan, United States - MIS.2016.152B | ecosystem: Environmental > Aquatic > Freshwater > Lake > Sediment...
TCCAATCTGTCATCCTCTGGGAACTCTTTGATGTAAGGAGTTAATTTATAAAAAGTAAATTTTTCTCAAGTAACGTAGTGAGTTATCTGAAAAGTTAAAAGCATTGTACAACAAATTAACATTTTTTCGCTATCGCTCAAGAGAATAGTTTACAAAATCAGAATATACATGAAAGAGATTTCATGAAATGACTGTTTGGTTTTTTTTATTAACTAAACGACATTGATACTCAATTTGTAAAATAAATAAATTAAACTATAAGGCTTTTAGATAAATAGAATCGAGTTTATAAACAAAATGCACATCTAAGTTTGAAATGTGTATCTAGTTTGCAATAAAATTATGCAAAAATCAATTTATTTATAAGCATAAAATAAGCCCTAAAATTTTAGAATAGTAGAACTTACTTAGAATTAAAAATTAATCGGTTTAAAAGTATCTTTGTTAAAATAACCAAATATTCATTTTAATTTATTGAATAATTTATTTTTTTATTTTAAAAATATTTAGATTTGTTAAATAAATAATTTTTATTATTCACTTAAAACTTGAAACTATGCCAATTTTAATAATTTTAGGAATCGTTGCTTTAATTTTATTATTATCTTTTGTAACTGTAAATCAGGGAACAATTGGAGTTATAACCATTTTTGGTAAATACCAGAGAATAATAGCTCCGGGCTTGAGTTTAAAAATTCCATTTATTGAAAAAATTTACAAAAGAATTTCAATTCAAAACCGCTCAGTAGAACTAGAATTTCAGGCTGTTACAATTGACCAAGCAAACGTAAATTTTAAAGCTATGCTATTGTACTCAGTAATAGACCAAGACGAAGAAACAATTAAAAATGTTGCTTTTAAATTTATTAACGATCAGAGTTTAATGCAGGCACTTATCCGAACTATCGAAGGTTCAATAAGAAGTTATGTTGCTACAAAAAAACAAGCAGAAATTTTGATGTTACGTACTGAAATTGTTACTGAAGTTAAATCGCATTTAGATGATATTTTAAAAAGCTGGGGTTACCATCTGCTAGATTTGCAATTAAATGATATTACATTTGATGGCGAAATCATGAAATCGATGGCAAAAGTTGTGGCTTCAAATAACTTAAAAGCTGCTGCCGAAAACGAAGGACAAGCTTTATTAATTACAAAAACTAAAGCTGCTGAAGCTGAAGGAAATGCAATTAAAATTTCTGCTCTTGCTGAAAGAGAAGCTGCTCAATTACGCGGACAAGGTGTGGCATTATTCCGTCAGGAGGTAGCTAAAGGTATGGCTTCTGCTGCTCACGAAATGGAAAATGCTAATATTGATGCATCATTTTTATTATTTTCGATGTGGACTGAATCTATTAAACATTTTGGCGAAACAGGCAAAGGAAACATCATATTCTTAGATGGTTCAACCGAAGGAATGGAAAAAACCATGAAACAAATGATGGCGATTTCTAAACTTGATACTGCGGTTCAGAAATAATAATTAAATTAAAAAATCATAATTGAAACTTTCCCAGAGCAATGTTTTTGGGAAAGTTTTTTTTTTGAGTGTTTGTAAAAACTCAGATTATGATACAATGTCGTTTAGTTAAGAATATGTTTAAAATCAAACATATATGTCATCCTGAATGGAACTCGTGGAATAAAAATAAGGAAAAAGTTCAAATGTTTGTTTGAACAATTTCACGACCGAAAAGGGAGTAAATGTTTTTTGTTTTCTATATTATCATTGTACATTATCCACTTTTCAAACCCACAAGATGTTTTCAACATGACATAATTGAGTTAATAAATTAAATTACAATAATTTTGCTTATCACAGTATTTGGAAATAGGGCATAGTTTTTATAGTAAGCAAGGCAATTGAATTGCTCTGTATATTAATTTCTATAGCAAAACCATGCTTGTGTGTTCAGAAATGTAATAATTACTATAGCAATTCATGGCAAATGAATTGCACTGTATATTAATTTCTATAGCAAAACCATGCTTGTGCACTCAGAAATGTACCTCCGACTACTGCCTCAAAGGCAAGTTGCCTCAGAAATGTACTAACGACTATAGTAAACAGTAGTAGTTGCATTAAATTTTGATGTTTTTCTATAGTAAATGGTCTATGTTGGAACAAAATAGTGTTTGAATCAATAGTAAATGGTCTATGTCAGAACAAATTTGTGCTTGAGTCGATAGTAAATGGTCTATATCTGAACAAATATATGCTTGAATCAATAGTAAATGGTCTATAGAGCAATTCAATTGCTTGATTATCTATGGAAATTTATATGCAGAGCAATTCAATTGCTTGGATTTCTATTGAAATTTATATGCAGAGCAATTCATTTGCATGGATTTCTATAGAAATTTATATACAGAGCAATTCATTTGCATGGATTTCTATAGAAATTATTATGTAGAGCAATTCAATTGCCTGATTATCTATGGAAATTATAATGCAGAGCAATTCATTTGCATGGATTTCTATAGAAATTTATATACAGAGCAATTCTATTGCTTGAATTTCTATAGAAATTATTATGTAGAGCAATTCAATTGCCTGATTATCTATGGAAATTATAATGCAGAGTAATTCAATTGCATGGATTTTTATAGTAAATGGTTGATAAATTGATGTGAAGATGTCTATATCCAACCACCTATGGTGCAAGCGTTTTGCTTGTACCCAAAATATAGCAAGCATCTTGCTTGCATTTTAGTTTTTTTCTGGTTAAGCCAAGAGGCTTAATCTATTTCGCTTCCAAGCCAAAGGCTTGAAAGAGTTTGCAGGGTTAGTTTTTGCTTGGACTGGCAGGTGAAGAACACCTGACTGAGGCAGAGAGAATACATAAATAAAAAAAGCTGCCTTTTTAGGAGGCAGCTTTAAATATAAGATTATTAAGAATTAATTATCAATATTATTCAATAGTTCCTGTTAAATCTTTAAAATTTAATTTAATAGTATGACTACCTGCAGTAACTGGTACAGCAGTTTGGTCTCCACCTGTTCCTCTAAATTCTAAAACACCACTAAGAACATTAAATTCAGCTTGCCACCATTCGCAAACTAAAGTTGATGCAGCAACATGCATACGTAAATTACCTGCAGCTAAAGTCTTAGTAATAGAAATTTCTTCGTTTGCATTATCTACTGTGAAAAGATTTGCAGCTTGAGCAGCATCCCATCCACCAAATGCATCACCAATACCATAAACTTTAGGGTCAGCAACTTCAATAGTTTCATTTTCAAAATCAACAACTACCATATAATATCCTGCAGTACCAGGAACAGGAACATTTTCAGTACCTTTTGCATATACACCATTAGTTGCAGTACCTGTTTTACCAAAGTCACCATTAAAAGCTAGTACTGGAGAGAATTTGAAACCACCTGTTTCATTCATCCAAACAATTTTCCAGAATAATTCAGGATGACTATGTACCGGAACCATTGGTAAAATTGTTAAAGCAAAATCCCAAGTACCAACACCATCACCAATCATATAAAGTTCTTCTGGATAAGCTAAAGGTTCAACTGTACCAGTTTTACTAAAAGCTGAAGTAAAACCAGTTTCAAAATTCCATGTCAAAGAAACAGTGTAAATACCTTCGTTAGCTTCGTCAAATGCCATATTTGTTGCAGCACCTTCAACTAATGTTGATGTCAAATTAGGTAATGTTCCACTTATTACACCACCAAAATTAGTAAATACTGTATAAGCATTTCCTGTTCCAGCTATGTCTTCACCTATAATTACTTTCCAACCACCTGAATATCTGAATTTAAATTCACCAGCTCTTAATTCTTGTCCGGTTAATTCATATTTCATAGTTTCCTTTGAAAAAGCACCAACTAAAGGCATATCAGTATCAGACCAGCTAGAAAATCCACCTATTAAAGCCCATTTTGTAACAGGAACAATAACATAAGTAGAAGATGTTTTATCATAAACAAAATGATATAATCCATCAGCAGGTACTGTAAATTTTCCTGCAGCAGTATCAATTTTACCTACCTGAACATCTGCAGTAATTTGTGCTAATTCACCAGCAAGTGTTACAACTGTATTTGTTTTAGGTCCATAATATTTTGGAGTACCACCTTCAACAACTACTAAATTAAAACCTTCACCAGCAGCAGAAACAGAAATAAATTTTTCGTAATAACCAGTTCTGGCTACAGGAGCATTACCTTCTCCTTCAACAAAACCTGGAGCTACTAAAGCAACAGTTCTTATAGAATCAAAAGCAGTTGATGCTCCAACCAAATAAATACCATCTTCATAAACAATTGGTTCTGGATCTGGATCGTCTTTTTTACAACCAACGAGAGAGAATAATAAAGCTAATGCAAGAATCGATAATTTAAAAATTTTGTTTTTCATAATAAATTAAATTTAAGTTAATAAATAGAATGTTAAATTAATCAGTATTAGTTTTGTAACAATCAATTTCAGATTTCTGCTAAATAATAAAGCTTATCTGAACAACTAATTGGATTAATAATACAAAACTTTTTAAAAATGTAAAAAAATATAAAATTTTTGTTTTAAGAACCAGATATTTATATTAATTTATCTGGTTCTATATTATTTGTTACTAATTTTCAAAAGAGTTAACGTTTGGATTTCCATCAAGAACCCACTGAGGAATAGGGAATGTTTCTCTATCTTTAGTTGAAGCTGGTTTTTCCCACCAAGCATCGCCAAATTTGCCGAAACGAATTAAATCTTGTCTTCTATAACCTTCCCAGAAAAGTTCACGACCTCTCTCAGCTAATAGTTCATCTAACGTAACATTTCCATTCCAAGCAGTTAATCCGGCTCTAGTTCTTATTAAATCTAAATCTGGTACATCAACTGCTTTTCCCTGACGAAGTTGAGCTTCAGCCATCATAAAAAGAACGTCTGCGTATCTAAACAACGGAAAATCATTACTTAAATTATCTTTAGCTCCAAGTTTAATTTCAAACTTTTTGACTCTGGCTCCAGACATTCTAATTTCTTCTAATGAATATGATGCATCCATTTCTAATGCAGGAATATGAGGATTTAAAACAAGTTTTGCTCCTTCTGCTCCTCCATCAGATAATTCTAATCCTGCATATGAATATTGTTGTCCTACAAGAAAATACTCTTCTTTTCTAATATCTTCGTCAGAATATAAATCATATTGTGCTTCAGTTGCACAAAAACCATTCCATGGACCTGCACTCATATTAAAAGTCTGATTGCTTGCATAATGTAAAGTTCTCATGTGTAAATTGAAACCGGTATAATTATTTTCATCAAAAGGAATTGTGAAAATATTTTCCGTTGAATTCTGGTTTTCGGTAACAAATGGAGCTAATGGATTAGATTCTAATGAATAAATACCTGATTCTATAACTTTATTACAATATTCTTCAGCTTTTACCCAAAAATTATTATCAGTTCTTCCGGTATAAACTTCGGCATTTAAATATAATTTTGCCAAAATAGTATAAGCAAACCCCTGACTAATAACAGTTTTTGTAGAAGAAACAGGAACTAATTCAATAACACTTTCCAAGTCAGCAACTATAGAATCCCAAACTATAGCTCTGTGCTCTTTAAATGGAAATTCTGGAGCAGTAGAGTAACCTGTATAATAAGGAACATCACCATAATTATCAATTAATTGATAATAGTAAAAAGCACGCATTGCTTTTAATTTAGCAACTGTTGCTCTTGCAGCATCAGAATCACCAACCTGAAAAATCTCAATTAATCTGTTACATTCACCAATTCCTTGATAAAAACGGGACCACATTGAATTTACGGTTTCGGTTTGGTTATCCCAAGTATGCGTGTGAAGAACTCTCCATTTTCCACCATCATCCCAGTCAGTTAATCTGGTAGGGCATACCATTTCGTCAGATGTTAACTCTTGAGCAAACCACCAGCAACCCCAGTCAAGAAAATCTTTTAAAGGTGCGTAAACAGGTGTTGTTAAAGTTGAAGATTGAGATGTTCCATCTTCTGGGAAATCTTCAGCAGCAATTCTATCATACAACTCTACAGATAAATCTGTACAGGAAACCAGAATAATACTGGTAACAATGAATGCTGCAATATATTTAATTTTACGTTTCATTATTCAAACATTTTATAAATTAAAAAATTAAATTTACACCAAAAGTATAACTTTTTGTTTTTGGATATATATTATACTGATCTAGACCATAAGATAAATTATTACCATAGTTGATTTCAGGGTCTAAACCTGTATATTTAGTTAATGTAAGAAGGTTTGTTCCACTAAAATAAAGTCTTGCTTTTGTAATCCAAGTTAAATTTTCTGTATTAAAAGAATATCCAATGCTTAAATTATCAATTCTAACAAATGTTCCATCTTCTAAATAAAAACTACTTAACATAGGACTTGAATTTAAACCAAGTTCCGTTTCGTTATCTACTGCAGTTTGCAAAACATTTAAATTTGGCAACCATTTTGCAGAACCAAAAATCATATTTGTAACATTCAATACGTCAAATTTATAAACAAATCTTCCTGCAAAATTTACATCTATACAATCAAAAAATGTCATAGAGTTAGAAAAACCAAGTATAAATTTAGGTTGTGCATGTCCAACTTCTCTTAATTCAGCATCAGCCCAGTTTCTTGTAATTCCACCAGATTCTGTGTAAAATAAGAATTGTCCATCTTCAGAAATACTGGCAAATTCCGGCATCCAGAATGTACCAATTGCGTAACCGCTTGCAACAATTTGTGAATTAACACTTGTCATACCTCTACCTGAAACTCCACCAGTAAATAATGGTGTTTCGTTATCAAGGTCGGTTGTAAATTTTGTAACTTCTTGTTTGTTTTTAGTGAATGTAAAACTTGTTGTCCAGTCAAAATTCTTTTTGTTTGCAATATAATATTGGATATTAAGTTCTAAACCTTTATTAACAATTGTACCAGAACCATTTAACCATCTGTAACCAATAATTGATTGACTCTGTGGAATTTGGAATCTATAAATTAACTGAGAAGTAGATTTTTGATAATATTCAACAGAACCTGAAATTTTATTATCAAGGAAACCAAAATCTAGACCAACATTTACTTCTGAAGTTTTTTCCCATTTTAAATCAGGATTAGCATCGGTAGCAACATTGTAAGCAGTTGTAACTTCTCCTGTTTCAGGGTCAATTGTTGTACCTGATGGAGAATAATATAATATGTTGTTATAATCTCCAAAAGATTGATTTCCTGAAACACCGTAACCAGCTCTAAGTTTTAAAGAACTTATAGATTCAATGTTTTCAAAAAAGCTTTCGTTAGAAATAGTCCAACCTCCTGATACAGATGGGAAAAAGCCCCATTTGTTGTTTTCACCGAATTTTGAAGAACCATCTCGTCTTATTGATGCTGTTAAGTAATATTTAGAACCAAAATTATACGCAACTCTACCAAATAATGAAATTAATTTGCTTTCGCCATAATAAGAACTAATATTGTTAGAAGTTACATTATTCATTACTCCAATATTATAAGGAATTAAAATGTTAGAAGTTGGTTCTGTACCACCGGCACTAAAACCATCATAATAACTATATTGATAAGAATAACCAGCAACAGCATTTAATGTATGCCCGCCTGTTAATGTTTTTAAATAACTGGCGGTTGTTTCTAATACTCTTTCAGAATAATTAGAATAACTTCTGTTAGCTGAACCAGTGGTTGTTGTATCAAGTACATAAGTTGGTTCTGCATAGAAATTTTCCTGGTCATCTCTTGTATATCCTAAGTTAACACCCCAAGTAAATCCATCAAACATTTCCCAGTCAGCTTTTAAGTTTCCTAACATTTTTTTAGCATCTCTAAAATTTGTTATCTGGTTTACAATAGCTACAGGATTATAATATTCGAAATCTCTTGAAAATTCGAAATAGTCGCCATTTTCGTCGTAAATTGGGTCGGTAGGGTTACGTTGAAAAGCTTGATAAATTACAGATCTCGATCCTTTTCCATCATAATTAATGTAATCATTGCTTTCAATAGAACCTACAATATTTGTCTGAACTGTAAGTTTATCGTTTAGAGCTTTTTGAGTAACATTTACTCTACCAATAGATCGTTCTTTGCCTGTACCAATAACAACACCTTCTAAATTTGTATGAGAAACAGAACTGTAATAAGAAGTGTTTTCATTACCACCAGAGAAAGAAAGGTTGTAATTCTGAGAAATACCGGTTCTGTATATAGCATCTTGCCAATCTGTATTTGCACCATTATCAACAAAACTTAAAGTAGTATCAGCATTTGCGTAAGCTCTGAACTCGTCAGCTGTTAGTAAATCTAATCTTTTAGCAACTTGGTCAACAGAAACATAATTATTGAATTCAACTTTGTTTTCACCAGAAGTACCTTTTTTAGTAGTAATAATAATAACACCATTAGCACCCCTTGTTCCATAAATAGCAGTAGATGAAGCATCTTTCAAAATATTAAAAGATTCAATATCATCAGGTGAAATTGTTGAAGGATCAACACCCGGTACACCATCAACTACATATAAAGGGTCAGTTCCTGATGTTAAACTTGAAGAACCTCTGATTTTTACAGAGAAGCCACCATTAGGGTCGCCACCTGCTTTTGAAATTACAACACCAGCTGCTTTACCTTGTAATGCCTGAATTGGGTCGGTAAGAACTCCTTTATTCAAATCTTCGGCGGTAACATGCGAAACAGCACCCGTTTTATCGGTCTTTTTCATTGTTCCGTAACCTACAACTATAACTTCTTCAAGTTCCTCAGAGTCTTCTTCTAACAGACAATTTATAACTGTACCTGTAATTTGAATTTCCTGAGTTTTCATTCCAATAAAAGAAAAGACCAAAATATCAGATCCAGCGGGAGCATCAACTGAGTATAAACCATCTAAATCGGTTATTGTTCCTGCTGTCGTCCCTTTAACTCTGACAGTTGCTCCTGGTATCTCTTCACCACTTACTGTGGTTACTTTACCGGTAATCTTCTGTTGTGCAAAAATATCGTTTGCAAATAAAAGGAAGGTTAAAATACCGGCAAATAGTAAAATTTTTTGTTTCATTATTTAAATTTTAGTTAAAAATTAATGAATAAGATTTGCAGCAATATGTGTCTTATAATTATTCTTTACAATTCTGACAAATTTAATATTAATTTAACATTGCAGCAAATGTTTATTAATATTTTTTTACGCAATCGTAACCGCAAACGTTTGCAATTTTATTTTTAATTTCCAAAAGAATTTATAATTTTGAATATTCTTATTTTAATATAAAACATAAATACAAATAATAATATTTTGAATTTAAAAAATATACATTAAAAATTGTATATCAATATATAATCACTTTAGTTTTATTAAATAATTCAATTTGTTTTCTCGAAAGAAATATTACTGAAAAATGAAGAATTATCAAGCCACAATTAAAGATATTGCTCGAAAGTTGGGTATTTCGCCTTCGACAGTTTCAAGAGCATTAAAGGGTCATCCTGATATAAGCGAAAAAACTCGATTAGCAGTTGAAGAATTAGCAAAAGCATTGAAATACAAACCAAATGCAATTGCTTTAAGTCTACGTAAAAGTAAAAGTAATATTATAGGTGTAGTTGTTCCACAGATAGTACATCATTTTTTTTCGTCAATTATTAGTGGAATTGAAGATTTGACATCAAAAAATGGATATAATATTGTAATATGTCAATCTAACGAATCGGCTGAAAGAGAAATTAAAAATATTCAGACACTGATATCTAGTAGAGTTGAAGGAATTTTGATATCGAGAACAAAAGAAACTACTGAATTTTCGCATTACAAAAGTGTAATTGAAAATAATATTCCAATGGTTTTTTTTGACAGAGTTTGCCCTGATATAATAACCGATAGAGTTATAATTGACGATTCAGGTGCATCTTTCACAGCTACCGAATGCTTAATAAAATCAGGCTGTAAAAGACTTGCACATTTTAAAGGACACGAAAATTTACTTATTAGCAGAAAAAGACTTGAAGGATTTACTAAAGCATTAAATTACTACAGTTTACCTGTTGAACAATCATTAATTGTAAAAGCAGAAAACTTTGATGAAGGATTTGCTGAAACTGAAAAACTTATAAACTCTAATTTAATTCCGGATGGAATTTTTACTGTTAATGATATGACGGCTCTAGGAGCAATTTTTGCCCTTAAAAAGTACAATATCAAAGTACCTGAACAAGTATCGGTTGTTGGTTTTACAAACGAAATTATTTCAGAATATTCTGAACCTTCGATTACAACAATTGAGCAGCATGGCTACGAAATGGGTTATAAAGCTGCTGAATTATTGCTGAAAAGAATTCTCAATGAGAATGAAAATGATTTTGTTACAGAATTTATTCCTACCAAATTAATTTTGAGAAATTCGACAAAAAATAATTTTTAATAAATATTGTGGAAATTTGAGAACTTGAGGATTTGAAAATGTGAGAACATGAGAATTTGAAAATGTGGTCGTGTATGTTTTCTATTTTTGTAAAGATTTATTGTAATTTATATTTTTCTGATTATCAGTAATATTATAAAATAAAATATTTTTTAAACTTAGCTTCTATAACTAATCCGCAAATATTCGAAGACTATAAGTGTTGAAAATAAAAAAGTTATAAATTAACGTCTTAGTGTCTTTGCGGTTTAAAAGACTCCTGAAAAGTACCTTAAAACTTTAAAAATTCAATATCTGAGTATAATCAATATTTTTGTTTATAGAAGTTTTTTTATACCATTAACATATTAATATTAATTATTTTATAAAAATAATATTTAATTTAATAATCAAAAAAAATCAAACAGATAAAGAAATATTTGAAAATTAATTTTTTTTATTTAGTTTTACGACGCAGTAATAGACAAGCCTTATAATCATTCTTTCCTATGTAAATTGTAGTGTTCTTTCAAATTCTACAATTTGTATTTTGTATTATATATCATTTAAACTAAAAAAAAAGAAATGAAATCAAAACCCAAATTAAGTTTTTGGCAGATATGGAATGTGAGCTTCGGTTTTTTAGGAGTTCAATTTGGATTTGCCTTGCAGAATGCAAATGGTAGTCGTATTTTATCAAATCTTGGAGCAGAGGTACATACGCTTTCATTTTTTTGGCTGGTTGCACCAATTATGGGACTATTAGTCCAGCCAATTGTTGGAGCAGCAAGTGATAAAACATGGAATCGTTTTGGCAGGCGTTCTCCTTACATTCTTGGGGGAGCTATAGTTTCGATGATTGCGATGTTTTTTATGCCCAATGCTCCTTCGGTAGTTGTTGCAGGAGGCGTTAGTGCACTTATTTTTGGAGCAGTAATGTTGGCTTTAATGGACGGTTCTTTTAACGTTACATTTCAACCATTCAGAGCATTAGTTGCAGATATGATGCCCAACGAACAACGAAATGTTGGTTATTCTATTCAAAGTTTTTTAATTAACACAGGAGCTGTAATAGGTTCAGCATTACCGTTTATACTAACTGCTTTTGGAGTTGAAAACGTATCACCCGAAGGACAAGTTGCTCCATCAGTAATCTGGTCTTTTTATATTGGCGGTACATTGTTGATATTAAGTGTTCTTGTAACAGTTTTTAAAACAAAAGAATATCCACCAAAGCAGTTCGAAGAATTTAATGGAATTACTGAAGCAGACAAAGCCGAAAAAATTGGTTTTTTCAAGACTCTGATTTCTATGCCAAAAACAATGCTACAATTATCATTGGTTCAATTATTTTCGTGGTTTCCATTATTTTTGATGTGGGTTTATACAACAACTGCAGTTGCACAACATTACTGGGGTACAGCTGTTGGCGATTCGAGTTCTGTAAAATATAACGAGGCTGCAAACTGGGTAGGTATTTGTTTTGCTGCTTATGCTTTATTTGCAGCACTTTATTCTATTGCAATGCCAGCTTTTGTGAGAAAAACCAGCCGTAAATTTGTTTATTCTTTTTCTCTAATTCTTGGGGGAGTTGGTTATATTTCAATGTTTTTCTTTACAAACCAATATATGTTACTTCTTTCGATGATTGGAATAGGGGCTGCATGGGCTGCTATTTTAGCAATGCCTTACGCAATTTTATCTGGATCATTACCTCCAAAAAGAATGGGTATTTATATGGGATTGTTCAATTTAACTGTTGTTATTCCTCAAATAATAAGTGGTATTTTTGGTGGACTTATTTTAAAATACGTTTTTAATCAAAATGCTATTATGATTTTGGTTCTTTGCGGTATATTAATGATTTTAGGTAGTGTTGCTGTATTTTTTGTAAAAGATATTTCTGCTCATGAAAATGAAACATTATCAGGCGGATCAGGTCATTAAATTTCAAAAATACTGATGCTGAATTTATACTTATAAAATAAAAATTGGAACACGAATAATACAAATTTATAGTAAAATGTAAATTTGTTTAATTCGTGTTCCTTTTTTTAGTAAAATGCAAAGGTGATAAATTATATTCTAATATTTCTGAGATTGTCAATTAATAGATAATCAGTCAGATATGATTTTATATAAAAAATATTAAATAACTGGAATTCAATAAAATAAATATAACATAAAAGTTGCATATTTA
>Ga0316608_1000890_pt1 | contig 12613 bp, 7 predicted proteins | sample MIS2016152B_MG_FD_207673 | JGI IMG/M metagenome (GOLD analysis project Ga0316608, IMG submission 207673) | Microbial mat bacterial communities from Middle Island sinkhole, Lake Huron, Michigan, United States - MIS.2016.152B | ecosystem: Environmental > Aquatic > Freshwater > Lake > Sediment...
AATTTAGCAATTTAAAAATTAACCTGATGGCTATGGTGTTTTCACCTCAAAGCGTAGAATATCAGGTGAAAACACCTGATATATGTATATTTTTATCGCTAAACTTGATGATGTTTTAATATAAATATTGAAATAAAAAACCTGACAGAAATTTTAAAAATCTGTCAGGTTGCATATTAATGTTGTGATATTAATAAAGTATTTCAAAAGAATTTGGTTCTAATTCAATTTCAATTTTATTATCTTTCTGCGAAAATACTTTTTCAAATAACGATTTAATTTCATTTGATAAAAACCTATCTTCTAACGTAATGCTAATTTTTCTAATTTCAACGCTTTTATTAACAGCTATTATTACAATCTGGTTAAAATAAGTTCTTTGATATACTAAAGTTTCATCAGTAGCTTCAATTAATTTATAATCTCCGTAAATTAGTGGTAAAGAAGTACTTCTGAAATGTAATAATTTAGCTGTAATATCTTTAAGTTGCTGTTCTTTAGTGGTTAAACTGTCAAAACGCATCATTCTTCTATTATCAGGGTCGTTACCACCCGGCATACCTATTTCATCTCCATAATAAATTACAGGAATTCCAGGAAGTGTTGATATAATTGAAATTAGCATTGCACTTTTTTTGTAGGCAGAAGAATCTTTCACTCCAATTTTTCTTGTCCAACCAGCAAGTTTAGCATCTTCGCTAAAACTTAAATCGCCAGAAGCATAAGAAATAAATCTGCCACGGTCTTGGTTTCCGGTAATATTTCCCATAAGGTGATGATTACCATAGTATTCCAAACTTGTAGCAACAATTGTTGCAATATCTTTAAAACTTCGTGAAGTACCTAAAGATGTGCTTATTACGTCATAAACATTAAAATCAAATTGAGCATTTAATTGTCCGGTATTCACATAACTCTTAATTAATTCAGGTGTTCCGTATGTTTCACCAATTTGATATAAATTTCTATTTTCCGGAATTATTACTTCTTTTTTTAATTTCTTTGTAAGTGCTCTCCAGAAAACTTCGGGAATATGTTTTGTAGCATCATGTCTAAAACCGTCAAGATTATATTTCTCAATCCAGTAAACTGCTGAATCTGAAAGCATATTATAAACTTCAGGATTTTCTAAATCGAGGGTTGGAAGAAAAACATCAAACCAAGTTGTTAAACGATATTCGTCCCAACGTTCGGTATTTAACGAACCATCAGGCAAATACAATTGAGTTACTTTTTCAGGATTTTGTATAAAATATGGGTGGTCTTCGTGAACATGATGAGCAACAAAATCGAGAAGAATGTTCATATTTTTATCGTGAACAAGTGTAACTAAATTTGTTAAATCCTGTTCGGTACCAAAATGAGGATTTAATTCGGTAAATGAAATAGGCCAGTAACCATGATAAGCTGAAAATGTGGTTTTTGGAGTTGGATAAAGACCATAAGCCGTTTCAGGATTTTTTACAAGAGGAGAAATCCAAATTGTATTAACACCAAGCTCATCAAAATATCCGTCATTAATTTTTTTAATAACACCATCTATATCTCCACCAAAATAATTAGCTTTTGGGTTAATCATAGGGTCATCAATTTTTATTGTATTTGCAGGATTACCATCACAAAATCTGTCAACAAAAACATTATAGAGTATAGCTGCTTCAAAATCTGTGCGTTTCAGTTGAGATGCACTATTTAAAACAAGTCCGTTATTTAAAGGAATTAATAAATCGTTAGAAAATCCATCTTTGTTATAAGCCCAAACTCGTATAAATGAACGTTCTTTATTTTTAGCATTTTCAGGAATAGAAATTTTTATTTCTGAATTATTTATGCTCAAGTTATCTTTAGAAATATCATAATTATCATATAAAACAATTATGCTATCGAAAATATTTTCGCATTTTACAGTTATAGATTCATCAGTATAACTTTCTGTAAATAAATACGGTAAAATAGGTTCGGTATCATCTCCAACTTTCAATACCGAATTAAAACCACCCATATTGTTAGAAATTTTTTCTATATTTGTTGGGTCAAGTTGTTCAACTCCATCAATTACCATCAGATAACTATAATTTCCGGGTTCAATTTCTATTTCAGTAATCCATTTTCCATCAATATTTTGCATAATGGTATTAGCAGGATTCCAAGCATTAAATTCTCCTTTAAGTTTAATTTCTTTATGTTCTTTACCATCAGAAAATTCTATTTTATGAATAATTTTTTTTGATTTCTTCATTAAAATTGAATATTCAAATTCCTGAGTATAAACCTTTAACAATGATAATACAGGAAATTCATTATCTAAAATAGATATTTGCAACTTTGTACGGTCTTCAGAAAGTTGCATAAAAAAATTTGCATCGGCAACAACAGAATCAACTGTAGATGCATCAGGAAAATAATCTTCAAAATTAATTGTTGAAGCCTTAGTTTCCAATTCAATAGGAGATGCTAGTCCAATTAAAATACTTTTTTCGGGGAAAGAGACTGTCTCTTTTTTGTTTTTGCAAGCAGTTGCCGTCATAATTACTAATCCTAAAATAATATAAATTTTTGATTTCATCTTCAAAATATTTAGTTTTTATAAATAATTCATTCTTTGTTTTAAGTTTATAGCATTTAGTGTAAATAAATTGCAAATTAAAGTAATAATTAAAATAAAAATTACATTAAAAAATATGTGAAATATTCAATTGATATTGCACTTATCAAGTATTTTAACTTCATAGCATCAGCTTAATTTGCAGTTGTAAATATTTAGAATAGTTATGAATTTGTTTTTATGCAAAATTAAAAAAATAGATTTAAAAACATAACATTAGTATGGAATAAAAAAATTGGGTTGTAAATCAATCACTGTAAGTTGAAAATAATCCGGTATAATTTGAATGTTTTGATTTATCAAATACTTAGTTTTCAAATTATACCGAAATATTAATTACATGCTTAATCTTAAAGTTACAAAGAAATTTCTACCGGGTGAATTGATTCCACTGGCAAAAGTTCTGTATTGAGTATCAAGTATGTTGTTTACACCGGCTTGAAGAAGTAACTTGTCGAAAATCTGATACGAAATATCAAAGTTTAAACACAACCAAGCTGGCATTCCTTCGGAAGTTGCATATTGTTCATTATCTTCACCATTCAAATTATAATCTTCAATTTTTTTCCATGCATTGTAGTTAGAATAAAACTGAGTATTAAATTTCTTATATCTGTAACTTAATAATAATTTGGCAGTTAATGGAGGAATATGGTCTAAAGGTTGATTTACAGAATCAGTTAAAATTCTGCCATAAGTATAATTTATACCGGCAGTTAAAATCAAACCTTTAAAAATTTCAGCCTGAATATTTGACGAACCACCACAAATATAAGCTTTTCTCATATTCTGATTTGCAATAACTTTACTCATTTCACCATCATACATAATTGAATCTTGTCCATTATATTGGAAATCAGATGCAACAATTGCATCAAAGTAGTAAGTTGCAAAAACGGTATTTTCCCATAAAACTCTATCAGAAAATAATTTATTAATTCCAAAATCTAGATTTATTGTTTTTTCGGGTTTCAAATCTTTATTTGGCACAATTAAATTTCCTGCTGATGATTCGAAAATTTTACTCATATCATCAACATTAGGAACTCTGAAACCAGTTGCAAGATTTAAAACTATTTTCCATTTATCAGAAGGTAAGCAAACTAAACCTATACTTCCACCATAAGTTGGTGTTTTTTGAGAAATTTCGTCAAACGGAAAATCAAAGAATGATTTATCAATAAAAGAAGAATAAAGCGTTGAATATCCAATTCTTATGCCATCATTCAAAACAAATTTGCTGTTAATTTTAAGAGTGTGAGTATAATAAGCAGAAATATTGTAAGAATAATTTTCGCCATCAGGATAACGTGTATCAAGTTTTTCAGATGTATTTGTTTCAATATCAAGTTCATTAGCAGTTGAAACGAGTGTATTGTAATAGCCTTCAATTCCAAAGCGGAATTCATTTTTAGACAGTATTTTATTAAAATCAAGATTTACACCAACTATTCCTACATTCTCAATTCTGCTTTGAAGCGCATTTTTGCCAAATCTACGCTGATGACGACTTTCTGTAACTTCCTGATAATTTATCAATAAACTGATATTTTCGAAATTTAGCATTTCTCTCAAATTCAATTCGTAACTTGTTAATAATCTGCGTTGAGGTCCGTAGTACCATTCTGCAAATTTAAGTTTATTGTCCGACATGTCAGTTAATCTGTCATATCTAGGAATATCAGTAGAATTAGAATATTGAATATTAACAATATGCGAAATTTTGGAAGATTGTTTAAACAAAAATTTCTGTAAAAAATCGTACTGAGAATAGCCACTGAATTTTTGGATTAAAGGATTGTCATTTATAATCATACTATCCACATTATTAATTCTTTCAACATAATAATTTCTCTCGCCAAATAATGTATCATAAAACATATTTTGATTTCCCCCCATTTTAACATCACCAAAATTGCTATAAGAAAAAGATGTAAGCGACCCAATTTTTGTGTTTGCAATATTAAAATCAATATGTCCGGTTTTTTCGTTGTTTACAGTTCCATAACGAACAAAAGCATTTGATTTTAAGTTAATTATACCTTCTTCATTTGCAAGTTCAGGATTTTTGGTTTGCAAATGAATTACTCCACCCAACGCATCACTACCATAAACAGTTGAACTAGGTCCATATAGAACTTCAATTTTGTTTAAAATAGACTGGTCAATAGTTAAGATATTCTGTAAATGTCCGGCTCTGTAAATAATATTATTAAGACGAACTCCATCAACAATATACAAAACTTTACTTGCTTCAAAACCTCTAATTACTGTACTCCCACCACCTTGTTGACTTTTCTGAACATTTACATTTGCTGTATTTGAAAGTAAATCGGCAGTATTTTGCATATTAGCTAATTTAATTTGCTTACTGTTAATAACTTGAATATCCTGAGCAATGTTTCTTTTGTGTTCTGAAAACTTTGTTGCACTTACAACAATTTCATCTAAATTTATATTACTTTTTAAAGTATCAGTCTCTTGTGCGAATAGACTGAATTTTATGCTAATAAGTATAAAAATTAAAATTATTTTTTTCATTTTTTCTGATATATTATTTTTTTTAAGAAGTTAATTAAAATATTTCTCAAATATTTTATTTTGTTCAAAATCTGAAAAATAATTAAACAATACAGATAATTATAATTTTATCTATTATCATTGATTAGAATAATTTATAATAAATTGTAATTCCAAATTAATAAATAATAGCTAATAAATCTGTATAAAAAATGCAATAGTGATTTTATCAATTCTATTGATTGTTAATATATAAAAATATAATCCTGTTCTTTAAAAATTAAAGAATAGAGATTTTACTTATTATTGATTTGATAGAAAGAATTTTGTTTCAGATTATAGAATTATTTTTAGGAGGAGGAAATAATGGTTTTGTTATAAAGTAGGATAAATCAAAATTATGAGTTAAGTACTCAAAATCGTTGGATAAAAAAAATGTATTTTGTAAATTAAAAAACTCAAAAAAAAGTAAGGTATTAAAATTGAGATTTTTATGACTTTTATTTTTTTCAGATTTTGTTGAATTTTCGATTGTTTCGGAAAAAAGTATGGTTATTTTTTTTTCTAAAATATCCTGAACACAGTAATAAGTTATTGAATCTAATGTTTTTTCAATTTTAACAATATCATAAAACCTATTTTCAAAAATAAATTCTTTATCAATTTCTTTCCAATGAATCAGATTTTTTTTATTGATTTCAAAACTCAATTTTTCGATAAACAAATTATTTTTTTTATTGATATTTTGGAAAATATCTTTTTTATTAATTTTTATTAAAATATTAAAAACAAATAGATTACTAAAAACAAAAAAAATTGCTAGGATTGCAGAAGTTATTACTAATAATCTAATTTTTATATTTTTAGTAGAGATAATCATTAATAAAATTTTGTTGCAAGTTAATAAAGAATCCGTTTGGAATCAATAAAATGAAACTTAAATTACATTTCTTTTTTCATTAAATTATTATAAATTTGACAAACTTTTATAAAGGCAAAATGTCAGAAGTAATTAAATGCACAGATATTGGAAAACAATATATTATGGGAACGCAAGTAGTTAATGCTTTACGTTCGGTTTCCTTAATAATAGAAAGAGGTGAATATGTTGCAATTATGGGTCCATCAGGTTCAGGTAAATCAACATTGATGAATATAATCGGTTGCCTTGATACGCCTACAAGTGGTTCTTATATTCTTAATAATAAAGATGTAAGCCGTATGGTTGATGATGAACTTGCAGGAATCCGTAATTTTGAAATTGGATTTATTTTTCAGACATTTAATTTACTTCCAAGATATTCGGCTCTCGAAAATGTTTTACTTCCGTTGATTTATGCAGGAATGAAAAAAGATGAACGAATTTCGAGAGCAAACCGAGCTTTAAGCGAAGTTGGACTTGACGATAGAAAAAATCATAAGCCTAATGAACTCTCAGGTGGTCAGCGACAAAGAGTTGCAGTTGCAAGAGCTTTAGTTAATAATCCATCAATTATTCTGGCTGATGAACCTACTGGAAATTTGGATTCTAAAACGTCTGTTGATATTATGAATCTTTTCGATGAAATTCATAGAAACGGTAATACAATTATAGTTGTAACTCACGAAGAGGAAATTGCACAATACGCAAAAAGAATAATCAGGCTTAAAGACGGCTTAATTGAAAGTGATAAAACCAAAGTTTAAATCTGAAAAAAACTTTAAAAAATCGGAATAATAATCAAAGTATCACAACTCATAGAATATGCTCCAAAATAACCTATTACATCTTCACCTGTTATATTTGTAGTGGGATTTCCGGGTGTACTTGTCATACCCATGTTTGAATTTGTAAATAAAATCCGCCAGTATTCGTAATTTGCCTCGTCTGTTGTATATAAGTGAAAAACAACTGTATCCATAATTTGTGTATTTTCAGAGTAATAACTAAAAGCCGACATAGAGCCGTTAATGTATTCATCTGAATATATGCTAAATGAATTATCTTCACCTTTAACATTATTTACAAAAGTTTTTATGCGGTAAAAATTTCCTTCAGTAATTGGGTCGGTATAGTACATATTTGCAATAATCATCATTTCGCCAGTAAACTGAGATGGAAACATAAAATAACTAACAGAGTCTATTTTCACATTTTCATGGATTTTAGAAGATGAAGTATAATCTAAATCATCAACTTTAACAGATAAATTATATGTTGAATTTATTGTTCCTTTAAATGCTGGATTTGAGTACAATCCTTCACTGACATTTGAAAATGTGAATAAATTTCCGTTGTTATCAGTAACTGTAACATCAGCATTATTAATTTTTTCAAAATCACTACCTTGATACAAACTTTTTGTCTTTGAAATTTTGATAAAATTATAACCAAGAGAATCTGTTAGAATAGCTTCAATAACAATTTGAGGGTCAGATTCATTCAAATCAATATTAATTATTTTTTCGCATGAAAATAAACTAATTGATATTATACAAATTACTAATATTTTAAAAAAACTATATTTTTTCATTATTTTAGATTTGACAAATTTATTTAAAAATTAAAATTATAACTTATTGATGGAATTATTTTGAACAATGCCAGTTGAACAGCTTCAGTTTGTCCGGGATTTGTTGTACTGTTACGAAATGAAATTGAATACGCATTTTCTCTCAAATATGCGTTATAAACAGAAAAATTCCAACTCGAATTGTATTTTTTCTTTACTTTAGTCTGCTCTCCGGTTTCGGCATCTAACTCAAATTTATAGTCTTTATTTGCCAGAGTTACACCAATATCCAATCTGTGATAATTTGGCATTCTAAAGCCATTTCTCTCTGTATAATTATAGTATGTATTTCCATCAAGTTCAAATTTTCCAGTCGGAAAGGTAACAGCACTTCCGGTGTAGTAAACCCATGATGTTGAAACATTTAGTCGGTCAGTAATATTATACATCAGCACAATTGAAATATCATGTACAATATCTTGTTTTGCCGAAAACCATTTTCCTTTGTTAATTTCGGCAAACTGTCGTTCTGTCTTTGATAGTGTGTAACTTATCCAGCCAATAAAATCACCTGTTCGTTTTTTCAGAAAAAATTCAGCTCCGTAGGCTCTACCAATTCCGTAAAGTAATTCGCCTTCAACAATAGGATTTAGAGTTACTTCAGCTCCAACTTTGTAGTCTATTACATTTTGCATCCATTTATAGTAAATTTCGGTAGAAAATTCGTAAGAATTATCAAAGAAATTTCTGAAAAAACCGAATGAAATCTGGTCTGAAATTTGGGGAACAACATTTTTGCTGCTAGGTATCCAAACATCTGTAGGACTTGAAGCTGTTGTGTTTGACAATAAATGTAAATATTGGTGTGTTCGGGAATATGCGGTTTTAAGTGAACTTTTTCCGTTAATTACAAAAACCAATGCAACTCTAGGGTCTAAGCCATTATACGAAATAATTTTTTCGTTCTTTTTGTAAGTTGTTGTATCAGTAACATTTCCTTCGTGATTAAATGTATAAATATTTCCGGGACCTATTTGAGTAAAATTTGAATATCTAACACCATAAGTTGCTGAAATATTTTTTGTTATCTTTTGCTCGTTTGAAAAATACACAACACTTTCGTAAGAATAACTATTTTCGGTAGCAATTTTGCTTAAAAACTCTTCAAATTCTTCACTATCAGTTTCAACATCACCTGGTTTAAAATTATGATGTATAACATTTGCTCCAATTTTCATTGTATTTTTTTCGTTGATATAAAAATCAAAATCTTGTTTTAAGTTAAAATCCTGAATTAATGAACCTATCTGAATATTAAAAGAATCGGCTTCAAATTTAATTTTATAGTTGTAATTACTGAAAATCAATGAAGTATTAGAGAATATTTTTTCATTTATAATATGATTCCAACGTGCTGTACCTGTTGCATTTCCCCAATCAAAACCAAATTGGTCTGCATATCCGAAAATATCTCTTCCAAAATATCCCGAAAGGTAAATTCTATCTTTTTGCGAAATTTTGTAATTTGCTTTAGCATTAAAGTCGTAAAAATAAAGTGTGCTTTCTTTAAGTAAATCTTTTTTTGAAAAATTAAGGAAAATATCAGCATAAGTTCTTCTTCCTGAAACTATAAACGAACCTTTGTCCTTTACAATCGGACCTTCGAGTGTTAATTTTGATGCAATCAAACCTATTCCTCCACTTACAGCAAATTTCTTTAAATTACCTTCTTTCATTTTTATATCCATTACCGAAGATAATCTACCACCGTACTCAGCAGGGATATAACCTTTGTATAATTTAACATCTCTCAGAGCATCAGAGTTAAATACTGAAAAAAATCCTAGCAAATGAGAAGCATTATAAACAGGAGCTTCGTCGAGTAAAATAAGGTTTTGGTCTGAACCACCGCCTCTTACATAAAAACCCGAACTTCCTTCGCCGGCTGATTTTACTCCGGGTAAAAGCTGAATTGTTTTTAGAACATCTTTTTCTCCAAACATCACAGGAATTTGGTCAATTTCTTTCATATCAATATTTTCGACACCCATTTCTATGGATTTGATATTTGCATCTGATTTCACTCCTGATATTACAACTTCTTCTAGTTCATTAGTTTCTGGTTCTAATTCAAAATTTTTCTTTATATTTTTATCCAGTTTAACTGTAAACTCCTGAGAATTATAGCCAATAAAACTGTAAATAAAAGTATATTCACCTGATTTTAAAGACAATGAATAAAATCCATAAGTATTTGCTACAGTGCCAACTCCTGTTTTTCCTTTTACTGTAACATTAGCACCAATAAGGTCTTCGCCTGTTTGACTGTCGGAAATTGTACCGCTAATTGTAAAAGTTTGAGAAAATGAAATATTTAAAATTGAAAATATTGATATAATGATAATTATAATTTTTTTCATAAATATAATATAATTTATTAACTTGTAAAGAAGATGAAAATATTAGAATTTATCAAATAATTTGATTTTTTTAACAAATAAAGATATTAAAATCTGATTTTTTAATGATATTATTTTCCAAAATTATAAGACATTTTGTTTAAGAATCTTGAAAAATTATAAATTCCAAAATAAATCAATAATATATAAAAAAAATTTTAGCTTAAATATTGAAATTTAAGCTAATACTTTTTTAATTAACATTTGCAAAATTAAATATGAATGGCAAAAAAATGATTTGGAAAAAATAAGTTATAATTATTTATTATTTTCAGGAGCAAGTGCTTTAACTGTCCATGCTTGTAAAAATCTTTTAATATAATCTTTATTGTAACTTTTTTTCGATTCCAAATACAAACTATCCTGAGTATGCAATCTTTTACCTGTTGAATCTAATACTACAAAAACCGGAAAACCAAATCTTTGTGGCATATCTAATGTTTGCATAACTTCTAAATTCCTATTCTCTTTACTGCAATTTATAAAAACCAAAACATAATTTTCATTAATTATTGAATCCAATTCTGCGTCTGCAGTATAAAATTCGTGAACTTTAATACACCATGGGCAATTATTGTTACCTATCTGAATTAGAACTTGTTTACCTTCCGCATTTGCAGTTTTTATAGCTTCTTCCAATTGAAGTTTAGCATCTTTTTCGGAGTCATAGATATTTTTATTATCTTGTGCCATTAAAAAATTTCCGAAAACTAACATTAAAACAATAACTATTAATTTCTTATTCATAATTTAAAGATTTTAAATTTTATTCAAATATAAGTGTTTTAAATTTCTCCTTTAAAAAATGAATATAGACATTAAATAAACAAATAAAATAATTGATATTTGAATGTAGATAATTGAAAATACATAAATCTGTAAACTAATTCTTTACAGATATTATTTCAATTTACATCAATATTTATTTTGGATTTAAAAAACATTTAAAAATAAAAATATATGATACATACTGATAAATTTTATCCAACACCTTTAAAACAGTTGTTGAAAATGATACTTTTGCAGGAAAAAAATGGTGAAATTTTAAATATTCCTAAGGAATTATTTTTTAAACCTGAGAAAAATGATTTTTTTAAAACCTCAAAATTTGGGCAACAACTTGATACACCAGTTGGACTTGCTGCTGGTCCTCATACACAACTATCTCAAAATCTGATAGGTGCTTGGCTTGTAGGTGCAAGATACCTTGAACTAAAAACTATTCAGACTCTTGACGAACTTGAAGTTTCAAAACCTTGTATTGATATGCAAGACGAAGGTTACAACTGTGAATGGTCGCAGGAATTAAAAATAAATCAGTCTTTTAACGAATATCTTAATGCATGGATAATTATTCACATTCTAGCCGATAAATTTGGTTACGAGCATCATGGTACAATTTTCAACATGAGCGTTGGTTATAACATGGAAGGAATTCTGAAAGAAAACGTTCAGTGGTTTTTTAATAAAATGAACAATTGCGAAATTGAACTAAATGAAAAAATTAAAGAAATTTCTGAAATATATCCTAGAATAAAAGATTTAAAAATTTCATCACAAATATCTGATAATATTACACTTTCGACAATGCACGGCTGTCCACCTGATGAAATCGAAAAAATTGGAATGTATCTTATTAACGAAAGAAAATTAAATACACTTATCAAATTAAATCCCACACTTTTAGGTGTACAACTTAGAGAAATTTTAAGAAATAATGGTTTTGCAACAAATGTTCCTGATTTAGCTTTTGAACACGACCTTAAATATAATGATGCTTTAAATCTTATTAAAAATCTGCAAACTGCAGCAAATAAGCAAAATGTGTTTTTCGGATTGAAACTTACAAATACTCTTGAAAGCAAAAATAATAAAGATATTTTTAAACCAGAAAACGAAATGATGTATATGAGTGGAAAGGCTTTACATCAAATTTCGGTAAATGTTGCCCGTAAACTGCAAAATGAATTTGATGGAGAATTGAAATTATCATTTTCGGCTGGTGCTGATGCTTTTAATATCAGTAATTTAATTGCATGTGGATTTGATACTGTTACCGTTTGCACAGATATTTTAAAGCCCGGAGGTTATGGTCGTCTTGCTCAGTATTTTGAAGAAATGAAGAAAAATGCTGAAATTGTTAATGCAAAAAATATTGACGAATTTATTTCAAAATCAAGTAATTCGTGTGTTATAAATCATCAATATGCTGCTTTAGAAAACTTAAATAGGTACGCTGACGAAGTTCTTGAAAAAGAAGAATATAAGAAAAAAGGATTTGTAGAACCAAGTATAAAAACATCACGTAAGTTAAAAGAATTTGATTGTATTTCAGCACCTTGTGTTGATACTTGTCCAACAAATCAGGCAATACCCGATTATATGTATTATACAGCAAAAGGCGAGTACAACAAAGCTTTTGAAACAATTTTACAAACTAATTCATTTCCAATAGTTACCGGCATGGTTTGCGACCATACCTGTCAACTTAAATGTACTCGTATAAATTATGATAATTCGCTTTTAATAAGAGAAAT
>Ga0316608_1000892_pt1 | contig 12600 bp, 8 predicted proteins | sample MIS2016152B_MG_FD_207673 | JGI IMG/M metagenome (GOLD analysis project Ga0316608, IMG submission 207673) | Microbial mat bacterial communities from Middle Island sinkhole, Lake Huron, Michigan, United States - MIS.2016.152B | ecosystem: Environmental > Aquatic > Freshwater > Lake > Sediment...
TGGAACATTTTATGTTTCTGATTATCAATTCATTAAACCAAATCAAAAACACTATAACGAATTGATTGTCAATTAATTAAAACATAACAATTATTTAACATACTTATATCGAACTCACGTTAATTTAAGTAGCTATTTCGCATAAGCCAACCGGGTAGGTTAGGGACTTTCGTCCCTTTCCCCTAAGAACCCAGACAGCCCGGTTGTAAAGTTTTAATGCATTAGTACTCGTCTTATTTCAAAGGCAAAAATATGCTTTTCTGCCGGGATAACAATGCTGTTTTCTTCTTTGCTATGAGTCGCTTGGCAAAATATTTTTCATAAGCCAGAATATAAGGATTAGGCTCTGATTGTAGCTTTACAAATCTCACTATGGAAAGGCTGCAGCATAAACAGTTCTTCCTGTTTTTATATATCGCGATTCTGTGAGAACCTTTCCCAGCCTGATTCTCAGGTTGGGCAGGTTACTCGGTTAAGCGTATTTTTATTATCAGTTTTTTTCAATACATTATATCATTAACCAATTAATCATTTATCCGATTATTCTGATTAATCTAATTATTTCTGTTTTTTTATCCGTTCTGATACAAATCTCGAAAGTTTGCACCAAAAGTTTAGGGTTTTTAAGAGCAACCAAAAAATTAAAAATCGTTTGCTCCTTTGTTTTTTGGGGTTTTAGCACTTATGTTTCAAATTTAATACAATGCCAAAAAACAAAAGTGCAAACACCAATTGCCCTTAAAAATGCTAAACTTGTTTTTTTTAGCACTTATTCACATATTTCATTTTTCCCAAAAACTCAACTGGTCAAATTGAGACTGTTGAGTTTTATTTTGCTCAAATTGAATTTGTTCTGTTTTATCTTGAATATTTTGTAAATTTATATTTGATACAGAGTTTCCATTTATTTTGTCCACCGAATCAATAAATTGAATCAGTTTGTTTATTTCTGTTTTAGGATTATACCAAAAATTTGTTGACCAAATCCGATAAAAAGCAAAATCCAAATTTTCAAGTTGCTTTTGTCTGTAAATATCGTAAGAATAAGCAACTTCCGAACTATGGTATTTTGCTCCGTCACATTCCAAGGCAATTAATTTGCCTGTTTTGGATTTTATTACAAAGTCAATTCTGAAACCGCCACACTGATATTGTAGAAAAATACGGTTTTTATCAATATTTTCACATAAAAGTTCGTAAACTGCTTGTTCAAAAGGTGATTCTACAAAGTCTTCCATAACAATTTTTGATGGTTCTGCACAATGATTTGAGAGCGATTTTAAAATGCCTGATCGCACCATATCGTCCTCTTTTTCTACTGATTCGGCATAAGCTAGATACGCATAAAAAATGCCTTTTCCTACATTTCCTCGAGTTTCAATATCTTCCCTAAATCGTGAATAATATAATTGAGGAATTGATGTAACAACAAATAAATGATGTTTAGCTCTTGTTATTATAACATTTAAAAGTCGATAACCTTTGTCTTGGTTAAGTGGTCCAAAATTTTGACGAAATTTATTATCAGAATTTAAGCCGAAAGTTGTTGAAATAATAATAATATCTTTTTCATCGCCTTGTATATTCTCTAAATTTTTGACGAAAAAACCGCTTTTTGTAATTTGTTCAAATACTGCCGCAGATTGTGGATTTTTATAACATTCTATTTGTATTTCGTCTAAAATTAAGTTTCTTTGATATAAGTTTAATGTTGCTATACCAACTGACGGATATTCACCATTTTCAAAAGGTTTTATCTCTATAAATAAAATTCTTAATACCTCTTTTACTTCGGTGGCATTTGTACTATTTGAATACAAACCATTTACATTAAAAAAATGAATTGGTTTATAATGTTTTTTTGCTGGCATTGGCACTAAACGTGAACCATAAAATGCTGCATTTGAAAAATCAATTAAATAAGGATGGCGGGAACGATAATGAAAGTCAAGATAAGAATATTTAAAACCCGAATCTTCGGCATATTTTAATAACGATTCGCTGTCTGCTAAATCAATTGAATCATTTATTTCATTTTCATCGTCTTCCTCTATTTCTTTGTCGGAATAGTTTAATTTGATGTCGGAATGAAAATAGTTTGAAGGTGGCATTTGATGCTTATCACCTGAAACAATTTTGTATTTTCCGCGAAACATTGCAGCAAAAGTATCTTCCAATCTTAACTGACTTGCTTCATCAAAAATTACTATGTCAAAAATGCCTTCTTTTAATGGAATTATTGAACTACAAACAACTGGATTTATGAGTAATACAGGGAAAAAAGTTGAAAATAAATCAAAATCCGTATTTATTATTTTTCGTAAAGAATTTTTAGATTCATGTTGCTTATTTTTTCTATAATTGTATAGACTTAGCAAATTTCCTTTTTTAAAATTGTAAATTGCATTGCCCTGTTTTGTTTCCCAATAATGTACAATTTTATTTTTTTGCATTAGTTTTAGTTGCTCATTTACTAATGCCAATTCATTTATTTCTTTGTCATTAGTATGAAACACTCCTAATTCCTTTTCAAATTTTAACAAAACTTGATTTAGATACCAATAATCAAACGAAATATTCCAATTTTTTGATTGAGCTTTAATTAATTCATTTATAATAAATTGAAATTCTGATTTTAAAGATTGTAAAAAACTATACCACTCAAAATACACCCTAAAATTATCAAATTGCGAAGTAATACATTCAATCACTTTATTATAGGAAGATAAATTTTGCTCCAATATTGCTAAAGAATTTTCGTCCAAAATTCGGATATTAAAATAGTTTGAGTTAAAATGATTATGATTGTTATGATTTAAAATAAGATTCTCATAATTTGAAGCTATTTTGTTTTGAAGTATATCAAATTCTTGACGTTTTGATTTTACTTCCTTTGAAAATGGAAGAATATTTACCCAAAACTTAGGAAGCTTTTTAGCAAATTTATGGTTTGTATTTAAATAATCAATTGTTTTAAAATATTCTTGAATATTAATTATAAGCAATTTTGCTTGTTGTGTAAGATCTATTAAATCATTTTCAATATCATTTTTTGTACTTAGTAAAAAATCAGATTTAAAAATGTTACGATTAAGTAAATCCAAATAGTTATTTTCATTAGTAATCGGACAATATAAAGAAGAAGCTTTCTTAATAATGCGTTGTAATTCTGAATACTCTTGGAAATCAAATTTTAAAAATGAAGTATCAAAAATTGGTTTTATTAATAAACAATTTGTATCGTTACTATATTTCAAGCATTTACCTATAATATCTTTCCAAGTTAAATCTCCGAAAATTATCTTACAAATCTTGTTATGTTTGTAATTGATGTTTGCTTTAAAATGTTCAAACAGCTTAATTTGATTTTGATATTCCTGTTCTTTAAAATTTACACTATAATATTTCTCGTTTATGGCATTTCTCACTAAATCAATTACTCTTTTTCTATCCTTGCTAATATCATCTATTATTGTACAAAGTTTATCTAATCCAATCTTTTGCAAATTATTGTATATAACATCTAAGGCTGTTTTCTTTTCACAAACAATTAAACATTTTGCTCCATTTTCAATGGCATTCGTAATTATGGCTGTTAGAGATTGACTTTTCCCTGTTCCAGGTGGTCCTTGAATAATTAGTTTTGGGTTTGTTTTTAATGAATTTATAATTAATTCTTGACTTGGGTCGGTTGGAACACTTGAAATTGTGCTTGATTGATATTTTTCAATTACCAAGTCGTCAAATTTAAAAGTAGCAAATTGATTAATTAATAAGTCAATATCTTTAATTATTGATTGTTTTTGAGAGCGAAAAAGTCCAAAAATGCCAGCCCAACTTATCCAAGAAGTATTATTAGTCAAATTCTCAGTTCTTTCTTTGCTTGGACATTCAACTAATTCTAATTCGAGATTATTTGGTGAAATATTTGAATTTAATTGATTTAAAATTGTGTCGCATAAACTTAATAATTCATTCTTATCTAAAAGGCAGTCTTCTAATATATCTGGCGTTATTGTATCAATTTTTATTTCTTCATCATTATTGATGTGCGATATTAAAACTTCATTAATACTAATACCAAAATCATCTCCCCTTTTTATTGTCCAAGTATTTTGAGATTTATTAGATTTTTCAATCTCTAATTGCCAAATGAATAAAGGTGCTTTTATTACTTTACTTGTATCTTTTTTATCTCGTTTTATTAAAAGCGGATACCCGAAACCAAATGTTTTTATACCATGTTCCAAAAATGTATCATTATTTTCATAGAAAATTGCGTTAAGTTTTTTTGCAATAACAGTTAATTGTTTTTGCTGATTTTCATCTGTTTTACTTAAATTTATTTTATCAAATGATAATGTGAATGAAAAATCCGACTTTGTCAATAATGTTTCAATAAATGAAAAGCCTGAAGTGCCTTCTAATTTATTGTTAGTTAATAAGTCAATAATATTAAGATTGGCCAAATCCAATCTTGTTGCATATCGTCCAGGAAGTGCATTAAGATGAATTGACCGAGTATTTCCCGTCTGTAATTTTTTACTTAAATATTTCAGTAATTCTATCGTCTGCATTATCTATTAAATTAGTCATCTGTATGTTATCTGAGTTTTTCAATTGCGCTACCGGGTAGCTTACGCCCCCTAAGAACCAGACATACAAGTTTCCCCACATACGGCTCGGGCATCTGAAAGACTAATCTGTGCCAAAACAGCCTGGTTGCAAAGTTTTTTATGTATTAATATTCGTCTATACTATTTCTAAGGCAAAAATATGCTTTTCTGCCGGGATAACAATGCTGTTTTCTTCTTTTCTATGAGTAGCTTGACAAAATATTTTTCATCAGCCAGAATATAAGGATTAGCCTCTGATTGTAGCTTTACAAATCTCACAATAAAGGTTACGAAAACCTTAGCTTCAGATATATTGTCCCAGAATCTCAAACCTGCAATGGCTACACCAAACACAAGCCTCCAGTAGGATACTGTAAACAGAATTACAGGTTACTTGTTGTTTGTAACATGCAAATATTCAGCAATGACCGGACAATAATATGTTATGTTGCGTTTTTATCAGTAATTCTATGATTTCAAAAATTCAACCAGTGTAACAAATACCCCGGCTGTCCAACCCATCATTGGAGCTGAACCGTACTCTGCATTAGATAATTTTCCCGTTTCAGCATTAGTTTTCTCAAAAAGTTTGCCGTGTTCGTTGAATAACGCTGTATTCACATCTATAAACTTTTTTGCAATTCTTCTCGCATCTTCTTTAAATCCATAATTATCAAGACTTTTAACAGTTAAATACACCATTGGTGGCCAAACAACAGGGTATGCCCACTGGAAATCTCTGCAACCGGGATGTTCATTTGTGGTTGCAATACCATAATCACGTTCCAACAGGTGAAGATTTTTTAGTACTTTTTCAGCTTGTTCTTTGCTTGCAATACCCATAAACAAAGGTTGAAGACCTGAAACGGAATACACTTTTGACTGTTCCTTCTTTACAAAGTCATAATCGAAAAACCAACCAAGGGTATCATTCCAAAGATATTTATTTATAAGATCCCTTCTTTTTTGCGCTCTTTCTTTGTAAAAGTCTTTTAAATACCAGTTTAGTTTATTGGAGGCAGTATATAAGAAGTTTTCATAGCCCCATAATAATGCATTCAAATCAACAGCATTAAATTCGGTTGCTCGTTGGCTGTAACGTTGACAAAAATCCCATGATTCGGCTTCTGCTATGAGGTTTCCACCAATGATTACCTTTTCTTCATCAGGCACATCCAATGGTAGGTTTAACCTCCGATTACCAACAGTGTTATAAAATTTTATACACTCTTCTGCGTTTTCGTGGTGTCCAAAACGATTTAAGCCTGTAGTACTGTAACGTGCAGTCATCCAAAACTGATATTCTTTCCGTAAACCTTCGGCACATTCCTTATAAAATACTTCGCTTTCGTCTGGCACCTGATTGAAATAATCATTCACCATCATTTGAAGATAGGGAGTTTGGGAGCGATTAAATAGTCCGACATGATTTGGCATATATCCTTGTTCCTGAATAAGCCAAAGCATATTTTTAATATTATTTTTTGCTTGTTCTTCAAAACCGTTGCGCAATAGGCCTAAATTTGTGAAATAGGTATCCCAATAAAAGAAAAATGTAAAATGACCTTCGCCTTTTATGGATGGGGAAGTATATGGGTATGGCAAATCTATCCCCAGAAATCCTTTGCCTGGTTGGTCTTGGTAAATACTACGCTTCCAATTGGATTGTATATATGTTAAAACCTCCTCTACATCACCAGAAGAAATTACCTTCCTTAATGAATTTGCAAATCCATAGTTCGTTATAAGCAATCCTCCCGTAAGTAAAGTATTTTTAATAAATTCTCTCCTTTTCATATTGTAAGTTTTAAGTTTTAAGTTTTAAGTTTTATAATGCGTATGATTTTTCAAATGCAACAACCGGGTAGGTTAGGGACTTTCGTCCCTTTCCCCCCTAAGAACCAGACATGCAAGTTTCCCCCGATACGGCTCAGGCATCTGAAAGGCAAATCTGTGCCCAAACAGCCCGATTGCAAAGTTTTATGCACAAATACTCGTCTATATTCTAAGGCAAAAATATGCTTTTCTGCCGGGATAACAATGCTGTTTTCTTCTTTTCTATGAGTCGCTTGACAAAATATTCTTCATCAGCCAGAATATAAGGATTAGCCTCTGATTGTATCTTGACAAATCTTACGATAAAGGTTACGAAAACCTCAGCTTCAGATACATTGTCCGAAGTCTTATACCCGTAATGGCTGCACCATACACAAACCCTAAACAGAATTACAGGTTACTTATTATTGGTAACATGTAAATATTCTGCTTTATGCCGAAACTACGTATAGCTATATGCGGCGTTTGCAAGCCTTGTGTTGCGCCTGCAGCAAGGCTAAATGATTTCTATATAGATATCAGTTTTGATTAGAAAAGTCTAATCTAATATATAAGTAAGCCTCCAAAATTAATTGTACAGCATTATAAAATGATAGGTTGTGCAGAAACCCTCAAGGTTTTTAAAACCTTGAGGGTTTTGTTAAACAATTAATTCAATAATATACAATCAAATTTGTACTATTACTTATTTCTCATTGAATCAATCATGAACTCTCACATTCATGCATATACACATTCAATCATTCACTCATTTATTATCAGAAAAACAAAAAAATTAACCATTGTTCCAAAATCATCTCAAAATATTTTGTTTCTAATTTAATTATACCAATTTTTGTATATCTATTCCATTCTTGGCTTTATCATTAATATATTGAAGAATGAGTTGATAATAATAAGTAAACAAATTTTTATAAACCACTAAAAAGAAACCAATGGGATTTTTTGACAAATTGTTTAAAAAAGCTTCAGAAGAAGTAAACAAAGTTCAGGATAAATTTAAGGATGAAAAAGAAGTTGAAGTAAACAACAATGCATCTGATGAAGATGATGATTTTGATGTAACCCAAACACCAAAAGGATGGGAAAACCTTTCTGATGATGAGATTCTTGGCAAACTCAGTCTGGTTGCACTTGGCTATAGCCAAAGCAACGATGGTGAAAAGTATTTGAAAGAGCAGGGCTTCGAAAGCGAAGATCATTTAATGGGTTACAGGGATTATTTTCAGAATATGCTTGCCGAAAAAAGAGGCATTAGTATGTATGAACTGATTGGCCAAACAACCCAGGCTACCCAACAACAAATGATGAATACTGCCCAAACCATGAAAGGTACCGGAGGCATTATGGAACCGGTTGAAGGAGTAACTTGCGAAGAATGGGCTAAAGTAAATGCTATGATAGTATCAGGTATTCCTCTCGAAGATGCAATTAAAGAAATTGGAGCAGACCTTGCCAAATGGGATAGGGTGAAAAACGAATGGCAAACCAGAATGTCGAACGATACTTCTTTTACCATTTCAATGGTATATGCAAATGCATTTAATGCCTCAGCAACCGGAAACTTAGGTAAAACATCAGATATTTCCGAAGAATCCTTCCCTTTCGAGAAATGGATTGAGGTTTCTGTTGCCCAGGAAAAATTAAATGCAATTGGTAAAGATCCTCAGGAAATTTTGGCTTCATTTGGACTAACAGTTGTTGACTGGTCAAATGCCAGTAGTTTCTGGAGCTTGAAATTCAGCCAGAATGTTGAGAAATATTATAAGGAAGATATCCGCTTAAGAAAGATTTACGAAGAAAAGTATAAATCAGGCAGCGTACACGACGATATTGAATTTTAGACAAGTATCTATATTTTAACAAAATACCCCACATCTGGTTCAAACTTTAATTTGATTTGGTTGTGGGGTATTGTTTGTATTGACAAATTTCTAACTTTGAATATAAAAGGTTTTAATAAATTGATAATGAATGAAACAGAACAATTAAGTCAGCTTAAAAATATTAGAGAAAGTTTCTACGAAAACATTAAAAAGGTAACATCATTTGCATTGTCATGCCCAAAAGGGGGCAACGAAAAATGGCTTCAGTTGTTAACTGAATATGATGTTACTCCCACCAACCAGCAACAAAAAGATGCATTTTATGCTCAGGGAATGCCAATTACTAAAGGTGCTTTACCAACAGAACTGAGAAAAGTTTATCAATCAGTCCGATTGAAAACAATTTTCCGGTTTACCGAAAAGTTCGCAACATCCAATCTTGATTTTGAAGCTGATATGTTCTGGCAGGATTTTATTGTAAAATTGGATCAACTTATTGAAGATGAAATAAGCGCTTATATTGGAAAAATAAGGCAAGCCGTTAATGTTTCTAATATCTTTGCCAATGCATTTTCGGGAATGAACAAATATTCACAAGGCCTTAAAGAATCGGGCCTTAATACCAAACAATGCAATAGTTGCGGATCGCCAAGGCTGGATACTGATCAATACGATGAATGTTATTTTTGTGGTACACCTCTATTTGAAACCGCAAAAGTGATAGCAAAATGCAAAATCTGCGGTTCACCAAAGTATATCGAAAACCAGGATAAGGAGTGTCAGTTTTGCGGTAATTAAAACTTTATATTTTAAAGATGTAGAATGGAAAATCAAGAAAAGCAACAACTTGTTGAAAGGTGGGATGGCTTTATTTTAAAGATAAAAGCAAGGTGTGACGAATTAATTACACAGGCCAACCAGGGAACCGAAATGTTTATCCCTCATTTACTTTACGATACCAATGCAATTGGAAATGCATGGACAGGAATAAAGAGCCAGATTTATGAATTATCAAACAAATTGGATGAGGGATGGGAAAAAATGGACAATTTGTTCGATAAGGCAGAAAGTACAAGGGAAGAAACAGATATCCAGAGAACTAAGAAAGACGATACAGAAGCTTATATTCAATGGGAATACGAACAAAATTATATACTTGCCATGGCTAAGGCTGCACAAAAAGTGCTTTATAATGTAAAAGAACATGTTAACGAAAACAAAATGCATAATTGTACTCAATGTGGTACCAATCTCGAAATTCACATATATTCATTTCGTCCAAAAAACGTTAAATGCGAATCGTGCAGCTCAGTTAACACATATAAGCCAGATGACAGGATTGTTGCCCTCGAATCGTGGGTATTGCCTCCTTTGGCAAGTGAAAACTCCTTAAATGAAAGAAAAATAGAATACTTCCTTGAAGAAAAATTCAGGCATTCTGGAAATAATCAGGTCAACAAAGAGCAAAAGCAGGAATTGATTGATTCAAAAAAAGCAACAGTTAATAAATATTATCAATTCCTGATAGATAGTATCCCCGAAAAAGCAGAATATTATATCAGGCAGAGGGATGAACGACTTAAATGGTCCGAAAATGTAAGGTAATTAAATTAATTAAAATCAATTGTTAATAATCAAATTTGCGCGGATATTTTTCTTTCGTCAATCCCGCTAAATTTAATATTTTGGCCTTTACCGGATGTAATGTCAATTTACAGCTTTCCATGCGACTTTGTATTGCTTTTAGTACATATTTCGCTTGTTTTTTCGTTTTACAATGCACTATTACATCGTCTGCATAACGTTCAAAGGTTTCTCCTGATGATGAATTGACATCCATTTGTCAAATACTACATCCCTACATTTCAGTTTATCCTTAACTGTCTGTGTCCTCTTGGGATTTGGCAGAGCAATGTAGAGTTCTCCTGTTCCATATAGAGACAAAGCATGCTTTGTCTTTACAGATATACCCCGATTGTCGTGTAGCCGGTAATCAGGTCATCTGCTACACCCTGCGCTCCCGGTCGATTCGTTATTCGTCCGGTTTCGACAATTCCTCACAGCTTAACGAGATTTATAACTGCAATCAACTCTTTTATCCATACCTGAACTGTTTCTACAGCCCTTTTAATACATCGTTCACCACAACTACCCTTTCGTGCAGATGCAGCATGTACCGGTTTGAAAACTACCCCTGGCGGTCGTTTCCGGAAGGTCAACCATTGCTCTCTATTAGGGTAACTCAGAGAGTCTCTTCGCTCGACCTCCGCAGTCTATTCTAACTCCTGCAATGTCTTCCATCTTCAATACAGCATTCCAACCTTTGGAAAGGTTGAATTCAGGACACAAAACGAAAAGCTATTGGCGGCGGTGCGGGATTTCAACGCACTATCGTTTCAAAGTTGCACAAATGTTTCTTTCTTGCACAAAGTATCAACCTACCACAAAAGCCCGCAATTATCGCATATTGTTAAAGCTATTTTTCTTTTTTCATCATATACAAAGTCCCTTTATTTCTACCAATCGTTTCAACTACACCTTCATTACGTAAATATTCTAAATCCTTTTTTATCGTGTTTTTGGAATAATTTTCAAGGTGTTTCATTAAATCACTTATTTTTAGCGGTTGATTTTTTATTATTATCTCCTTTATTTGTTTTTGTCTTTCGTTTAAGTATGCTTTTATGTCTTTGTAGATTTGGTATTTACTTTCTAATCTTTGAATTAGAATTTGGATGCAATCCAAAAAGTACACAATCCAGTTGTCAATTATTTCTTTATCAGTATTTCTATCTTTCTGTCCGTCCATTAGAGCTTTATAATATTCCTTCTTTTTAGTTTCAATGACATTTTCAAATGAAACATATTGAACAAACATATATTCTTGTTGCAATAATAATAAAGTCGTTAAAAGTCTTGACAATCTACCATTACCGTCTTGAAATGGATGAATTGACAAAAATTCATAAATAAATGTTCCGATAATAATTAATGGATGAATTTCTTGATTTTTGAAATTTGAATTTGTCCAATCAATTAATTCAGACATTTCTTTATCAACTAAATGCGGTTCTGTTGTTTTGAATATTACTCGTTGCTGACCGTCTGGATAAGTTGCTACGACTTTATTTGTTAATTGTTTGTAATTGCCTTGATGTTTTTCGTCTTTATCGCTATATTTAAGCAAAATACTATGAAGTTGTTTGATATAATTTTCTGATATTCTTATATCTGTGAAGTTGTCAATTATAGTATCTAATGTTTCCCAATATCCAACAACTTCTTGTTCATCTCTTGTTTTTAGATTGTTAATATTTAGGTTATTAATAATCTTTTCTATTTCCTTATTTGTCAGTTTTACTCCTTCAATTCTTGTAGAAGATCCAATACTTTCAATTGTTGCAATTTTCCTAAGTTCCTGTAAATATCTGTTTTCTTTTTGCTCAATAATATTCCATTTACCTTTAAATGTGTCAATAAAGCTAATAAGTTTTAAAATTTGTTGATTTGTTTTGAAACTAAAATTCAATTTGTTGTTTATTAGACTATCCATATTTTATCTGTATTTTATCCGTATAATTTTGGCAAATATATCTAATATCCATATTTTATCCAAATCGTATCCGTATTTTTTTTATTAGCTATGCCGAGTGACGGCAGGGACTTTCACCCCACCGTTCTCACAGAACCGTACGTGAAACTCTCGCCTCATACGGCTCGTCGTATTCAATCACAAATTTACAAAAATTTATGGATGTACCAATTTCCGCCTTACTTTAAGGTAGGCTTCCCATACCATAAGTCTGGTTATTGGCTGTGATTTTGTCTCGTAATAGTTAATCATCGCATTGCTGCTTGTTAATAATTATTCAACTGAATACGCTAATCCCTTCGCTCCACTCTCATTACAAGAGGTTCATCACTACTATGAATTAGTCCGTCCCCTACATTTCAATTTATCCTTAACTGTCTGTGTCCTCTTGCGATTTGGCAGAGCAATGTAGAGTTCTCCTGTTCCCTATAGAGACTAAGCATGCTTTGTCTTTACAACTCTTTTATCCATACCTGAACTGTTTCTACAGCCATTTTAAATACATCGTTCACCACAACTACCCTTTCGTGCAGATGCAGCATGTACCGGTTTGAAAACTACCCCTGGCGGTCGTTTCCGGAAGGTCAACCATTGCTCTCTGTTAGGGTAACTCAGCCAGTCTCTTCGCTCGACCTCCGCAGTCTATTCTAACTCCTGCAATGTCTTCCATCTTCAATACAGCATTCCAACCTTTGGAAAGGTTGAATTCAGGACACAAAACGAAAAACAA
>Ga0316608_1000894_pt1 | contig 12596 bp, 16 predicted proteins | sample MIS2016152B_MG_FD_207673 | JGI IMG/M metagenome (GOLD analysis project Ga0316608, IMG submission 207673) | Microbial mat bacterial communities from Middle Island sinkhole, Lake Huron, Michigan, United States - MIS.2016.152B | ecosystem: Environmental > Aquatic > Freshwater > Lake > Sediment...
AGATTAAATCGTTCCATTTTCAAAGAAACAATCTTTGATAATTTATTTAGAAGATTGGTCAATCATAAGCATTATGGCTGGAATCAAATAGTAGTAATTAAGTAAGTAACTCGAAAATAATATATGCCGAGACCAAAACGTAACAGAACTATTGTAAACCCTCCTATTATGGAAGGGTTTAGGCCTTTTGGAATGCCATTCAAGGATTTAGAACCTGTTATTTTGTTGTATGAAGAATATGAATCATTGCGGCTATCAGATTATGAAGGGCTTACACAAGAACAATCTGCAGTGCAAATGAATGTTTCACGACCGACTTTTACTCGAATTTATGAAAAAGCAAGGCGTACCATTGCGCAAGCTTTTGTTGAAGGTAAAGCAATTTTTATAGAAGGAGGTAATTATCATACAGACAATTTTTGGTACAAATGTGAAAAATGCTTGAAATTGAGCATCAGCGAAAAAGATATTAATTCATGCAAGTATTGCCAGTCCGATACATTACGGAGATTGAACAAAAATATAGAAAGCAATGGAAGAGGATTGTAATGGTAATTGTATTTGTGTGCATTGTAATATTCATATAACGCACACAAAAGGGAAACCTTGCAGGGAGAATAGTTGCCCTGAATGTGGAAAAAAGATGATGAAGGAGGGAAGTTATCATCATCAATTGTATTTATATAAAAAAGGAGAAATTAAAAACGAACCTCCCACAAATAATTCTTGTAAATAAAAATTAGTGTGATTTTAAGTGGGAATAAGTCACACAGAAAATTAAATAATATATTATGATAAAATTAGCCATTCCTACCAGAGAAAATGAGGTAGACGACCATTTTGGTCACTGTGAATCTTATACTATTTTTACAGTTGACGCAAACAATCAAATTGAAAAAACTGAAATAGTACCATCGCCTCAAGGTTGTGGGTGCAAAAGTAATATTGGGAGTATATTAAAAGAATTTGGAGTAAGTGTTATGCTTGCCGGAAACATGGGTGATGGAGCATTAAAAGTTCTTCAACATCACGGGATTGATGTTTGCCGTGGATGTAGTGGAGATGTAAGGCAAGTTGCTGAAGATTTTTTGCAGGGTAAAATTGATGATTCTGGACAAGGATGTAAGAGTCACGATAATCACGACCAACACGAACATATCTGTAATAATAACCATTAATTGAAGTGGATAGAAAAGAGGATTTAATTTCATATCAACCTATTGGGATTGTAAATTCATCTTTTAAGGATTCAATAGGAACACCAATTCAACCAGTAGCTTCGCCAAACAGCAAAGCTACGGTTGAAATTTTTGATGAATATGCAGAAGGATTAATTGATGTTGAAGGGTTTTCACACATCATATTGATTTTTCATATGCATTTGATAAAGAAATCACAGTTAAAAGTCATTCCTTTTTTAGGCACAAATGAACACGGTGTTTTTGCCACTCGATCTCCAGGAAGGCCTAATCCAATTGGGTTTTCGGTTGTACAACTCGAAAAAAGGGATGGCAATATACTTTACATAAAAGGAATTGACATAATTGATGGTACACCTTTGCTTGACATCAAGCCTTTTGTTCCTGCTTTTGACGTTCGAAAAGCTGATAAAATAGGTTGGTTTGAAAATGCAGGTATTGCAATAACTACTATAAAAGACGACGGTAGATTTTGTTAGGCACTCACTATCTTAAAAAGTGCGTAATTTTAAAAATATAGGGGTTAGCTTTGAATTTTAAAGATAACTCCTATTTTTTTGTGCATACTTTAATGACTGTTCCCTATCAACCGAATTCACACACTTTGTGTAAACTTTCGAGGTTGACTAGTTTGAAAGATTTGCCGCTAACTTCGATTAAACCGTCATTTTCTAGTTCTTTTATAATTCAAATCACATTTTCCATCGAAAGACCTAAAAAATCAGCCATATCTTGACGGCTGAGTGACATCGTGTATTCGTTATTGAAATAAACACTATTCGCCATACAAACCAACATAAAAGCTACTTTTCCCCTAGAATTTTTTTCCATCATATTCATAAAACGCTTAAAAATACGCGATGAATTATGATTCAGGAATTTGATAATTTCGTTAGAGAAAGTCACATTTCTACTTAATACTTCTTTGAATGATGCATTATCATAAATGTCCACTTCGCAATCTTCAGTAGCGGTGACAGTGTATAAATAAATTTTTTCTTCACAAAACAAACTCGATAATCCTAAAAAAGTTTGATTTCCTTTAAGAATTAAGATGACATTTTTTTGATTGCCTTCCATCCCCAATTTAAAAAAACCAGTTTTGCTAAAAACGATACTATTGGCAACGGTACCTTGTTTGAGAATAATATCGTTTTTTTTATAAAATAGCGTCTTTTTATTTTTATTTAAAATGGCTGCATCGGATTCACTTAACAAGTTAAATGCATGATTATGTTTGATGTCTTTTAAGCAATCTATTAACATATTTCAACTTTTTGAGACGACAAAAATACAGATTTAAAATTGATATTTATCAACTTTTTAACTGATAAATTTAAGATAAAAAACTGTTTTATTCCAACGGTCTTAGTCGTTATAAATTTTTAATATTTCGGAAATTTGTGTCAGTAAAATACATCTATTTTGCGCAATAACCAAATTAACCAATAGTTTATTAACAATTAAATTAATTTCTAAACATCATGAGAAAAAGAATTTCAATTTTATTAATAGCGGTAATTATACCCCTATTTATAGTTACAAGTTGTAGGGAATATGAAGAAGCTAGTGTCGATGAATATGCTATTTTGACTAAGTATATGAAAGATACTGGAAAAGATTTTGCCAATATTGTCGATGCCACTTGGGTAAAAGCAGCAAATACAATAAATGTTAATGTTACTGACTACTCGGTTCCAGATTATTATGTAATGGACATTCGTTCAAAGGCAGATTATGATAATGGGCATATCAAAGGAGCGGTAAATGTGCCTATGGCAGACATCTTGACTGCCGCACCTAATGCTGCCGGAAAACCTATTTTAGTAGTGTGCTACACAGGACAAACAGCTGCCCGTGCAGTTGCTTTTTTACGATTGAGTGGTTTTACTTCTCACGTTCTAAAATGGGGGATGGCTGGATGGCATTCTGCTTTCCAAGCTAAATGGACTTCAAATGTGGCTCAACTGAGTAATGCTAATTGGGTTACTACTGGCGCACCAGCAACTCCTTCTAGTTTTAAATCCCCAGTTTTGACAACAGGGAAAACTACAGGAGAAGAAATACTTAAAGCTCGAATTGCCATTGCCTTGGCAAATACAGCTTGGACAGTGTCTAAAACCGATCTTTTAGCAAATCCGGCAAATTATTTTATAAATAACAAATGGCCACAAGCCGATTGGGATACTTATGGTCATATCACTAGCTCCTATAGAATCGATGTAGCAGACGGATTGAATATTGATGGTTTAAACAAATTTAATCCTCTAGCCGCATCATTTGTAACCTATTGTTATACAGGACAAACTTCTTCTATCACCGCAGGTTGGTTGAATGTTGTAGGGTTTGACAATGCCAAGGGTCTGCTTTTTGGTACTAACGGAATTATTTGGGACAATATGAAAAATGGTTCGGTTGCGATCAGAAAATCTACTTGGCAAGGGGATTTAAGTGCTTGGAATAACAACTTCGGTTATTATAAAACCGATGGAACCTATGTTGCTCCAATTTAATTTTAAAAACATTTAACAAGATACTCAAACCAAAAAAATGTAATAGTCATTGAACTTAGTTTTTTGAAATTTATTACATCTAAAAATTAAAAATCATTATTATGAAATCAATAAAAATAGTACTATTTTTTGCAATAGCATTTGCATTTCAAATGGGATATTCACAAGGTTGCGAAAGTCCTGGAGAAGGAGATGGCATCAAATTATGGGGATTTATACAACCTCAATACGAGCACACTTATACGGGTGTAAATGGCGATAGAACATCGAGTTTAGACACAAATGGCTACTTTTTTAACCGAGCAAGACTTGGAGTGATGGGAAATATTCCTTATGATTTTTCTTATTACTTTATTATGGAGTTTTCACCAGCTGCTGGATTTGGGATTTGTGACGCTTTTGTATCCTATGATCGTTATGGCAATTATTTCAAAGCTGCTGTTGGACAATTTAAAAGTCCTTTTGGTGCAGAACAAGTACAAGGCTGTCATAAATTATATACCATTGACCGTTCTATGGCAGTAAATGAGTTGGCTGGACCTATTCGAGATATGGGAATTACCATCTTGGGTGGTACAGGAGACAAAATAAAAATGGGTGAAGGAGTAAAAAATGTAATCGGTTATCAATTTGCAATCACAAATGGTGAAGGTAGAGATATAATTGGAGATGATATCGAATTTAAACGGTTAAACGATAAATATATGACATATATTTCTAGGCTAACTTTCACTCCAAGTAAATACATTACCCTTGGTGGTAGCTATCAAACAGGAAAATTTACTCCTGTTTCTGCCACAGCTACTAAGCCAGATAGTAGAAATAGATTAGGATTTGATGCTTTAATTAAATACAAAAATTTTACTTTACAAGGCGAATATATCAAAGGAACTGATAATGGTTCATATACAACAGGAGGCGGTTGCGGTGGAGAAGTTGCTACTTTAGAAGGTTCAGTAGATAGAAGCGGATATTATTTTACTGCTTTATACAAAACAAAATGGAAACTAGAACCGGTATTGAAATATGAAACTTACGATCCTGATAATAGTATTAGCGGTAATACTGCCATTAGATGGACAACTGGTATAAATTATTTCTTCAACGAATGGACCAGATTGCAAATCAACTATCAATACAATTATACCGATGCTGCAATTCCTTACGGCACGCCATACCAAGATGTTTTGCAAGTTCAAATGCAAATTGTAATTAAATAATAAAAAATGAATGGTGTGAGTATTTTTACACAAAAGTACTCACACTTTTTTAACCTCAAAAATTAATGCTATGAATCCAACTAAATTATTCAGTTTCCTATTAATAACTATTCTATTTTTAACCAACACCTTTGCCCAAGACCTTATCACTGCCAAAGAATTTATCGCTTTGCAAAAAGAAAAACCAAATTTGGTTATTGTAGATGCCAGCAAAGACAAATTGTATGCTGCTGCGCATATCGAAGGTGCTATCAATATTCCTTATGCTATTCTAAATGAAAAAGAGCCAAAAATTGATGGAACGATGCTACCTTTAGAAAATGTTGCCAAAATTCTTGGTAACAAAGGAGTTTCTAACGACGATACTATCGTGGTGTATGACGAAGGAACTCAAAAATATGCTACATTAGTATATTGGATTTTTAAATATTTAGGAGCCAAAGATGTGAAAGTTTTGCATAAAGAAATGAACGCCTTTAGAGATGCTCGAGTAAAATTAACTTCAGAAGTGCCAACGGTAAAAGCAAAAACGTTTACTGTGAATTTGGTTCCCGAAATCAATGCCGATGTAGCTTTTGTTGAATCATCAATCGGTAATTCAAATGTAATTATTATTGACACACGTACTCCGGATGAATTCAATGGAGTAAGAAATGAAAAAAGTACCTACAGTAATGGACATATAAAAGGAGCCATCAATATTCCTTACGAAAGTTTGGTCAAAACGGGAACTAATGTTTTTATTTCTCCTGATGAATTTAAAAAATTAGCAGGAATCGAGCTATCTCCTGAAAAAACCTATTTATTATATTGTAAAACAGGAATTAAAGGAGCAACGCTTTACACCTATATGACCAGTGTTTTAGGTTTCAAAAACGTAAAAAATTACAAAGGAGCTTATGCTGAATGGGATTATTTGGGTAAACTTAGTGTGAAATGATAGCGTGAGTTGAATTAATAGTTTTGTTTTTGGTTAATTCCACGAATTTTATAATTTGCAAAAATTACTTTAGAATTATCTATTGTAAAAATGTAAATTTATTTAATTCGTGGTTTTTTTTTAAAATTGCGTGGAATGAAATTATCAAATTGTTGAATCGAAGAACGCTTTTGACAAAATTTGCTAAAATCAACTAAAAATAGGCTAAATTTTATAATTTCTCCTAATGAATTTGAATAGAATAGCTTAAATTTGAATGCGAATTAGTTCACGATTAATTGTTGCTGCACATAACAAATAGACAAGAAAACACCAAAAATAAATAATTATGTTGAAAGATAATTTTGGTAGAACACACGATTACCTTCGGATTTCGCTTACCGACGTTTGCAATTTCAGATGCCAATATTGTATTCCGGACGAAAACACCTCTTTTATGCCTTCTTCTCGTTTGATGAAGGTCGATGAAATTGATGCTATTGCCCGAGAATTTGTGAAATTGGGAGTCAAAAAAATTCGCCTTACGGGAGGAGAACCTTTGGTCAGAAAAGAGGTGAGTGAAATTTTATTAGCACTTTCTAAATATCCAATAGAACTTACTTTAACTACCAACGGTCAGCGAACCAATGAATTTATCGAGGTTTTTAAAAAAGCAGGAATAAAATCGATTAATGTAAGTTTGGATACACTCGATAAAGACCAATTTTTTAGCATTACCAAGCGCAATGTTTTCGGTAAAGTCTGGAACAACATTCAGCAACTTATTGATGAAGGTTTTCACGTAAAAATAAATACGGTTGTGATGCGTGATTTTAATGATACTGAAATTCTTGATTTTATCGAATGGACAAAAAATCAATCGGTACACGTTCGTTTTATTGAGTTTATGCCTTTTGATAAAAACCAATGGAACACCCAAAAAGTATTTAGTTATCAGGAAATTTTGGATGTCGCTGCCACAAAATACAGTTTCATCCGAATGAAAGACGGCTTAAATGAAACTGCCAAAAAATTCAAACCCTTTGGTCATGAAGGTACTTTTGCAGTAATCAGCACGATGAGTGCTCCATTTTGTGGCAATTGTAACCGAATGCGACTCACCGCTGATGGCAAAATGAAGAATTGTTTGTTTTCAAAAGGCGAAGCCGATATTTTGACAGCCTTAAGAAATTCCGAAGATATAGTTCCGATAATAAAACAATGTGTAGCAAGCAAAGCGGAAGCATTGGGCGGACAATTTGAAGGCGATTATAAAAAAATTGATGCCACAAAAATCGCTAACAGAAGCATGATAAACATAGGAGGATAAACCTTTTTTTTGAACACCGTTATTCCTTTTTCGGCATATCGAAAAATATATAATAAAATGATAAATGTAACAGAAGCAAAACAACTGATTAATGAAAATTGCAGTGTTTTAAAAATTAAAACTTTACCCTTGTTGGAAGCCAATGGGAGTATTTTGGCTGAACCAATTTATGCCATTATGGATACACCTCCATTTGACCAATCGGCAATGGACGGGTATGCTTTTTCATATCAAAACTGGGATAAAAAATGCAATTTAACAGTTTTTGGCGAAATACAAACCGGAAATTATTCTACTGAAAAAGTGCTTGCCAATCAAGCGGTACGGATTTTTACAGGAGCTCCAATTCCGCCCGGAACAGATACTGTGGTAATGCAAGAAAAAATCACTCGAGACGGAAATACGATTCAAATTCTTGATACTTTTTTGGTTAAAGGAGCGAATGTTCGACCTCAAGGTTCACAAACTAAAAAAGGAGAATTAGCACTGCAAGAAAGACAGTTATTGTCCCCAGTTGCGATTTCTTTTTTAGCTGGAATTGGTATTAATAAAGTCAAAGTTTTTTCAAAGCCAACTGTTAGTATTATTGTAACAGGTAAAGAATTGGCGAAGGCGGAGGACACCATTTCCGAAGGAAAAATTTTCGAATCCAACTCCATTGGTCTGATTGCTGCTTTGAATCAAATAGGTATAAATCCAGTTTCCGTAGAAGTGGTCGATGATGTCGAAGCAGAAATTGAAAAAGCCATTTCCAATCAATTGAGTTCCGATATTCTAATTCTTACGGGTGGTGTTTCGGTGGGCGATTATGATTTGGTTCCCGCTTCATTAGAAAACTGTGGGGTGCAAAAAATATTTCACAAAATCAAACAAAAACCTGGGAAACCCTTTTATTTTGGGCGTCACAATCAAACCTTGGTGTTTGCTTTACCTGGAAATCCTGCGGCGGTAATGAGTTGTTTTTATGAATATGTGGCTCAAGCAATTGGCAATTTTACACAGAAAGAGTATTTCAAGAAAATGGCATTTCCATTGGCAGAAGATTTTAATAAAAAAGCAGGACTTACTTTTTTTCTAAAAGGAAAAATAGGAGAAAATAGTGTAACGGTTTTGAATAATCAGGAAAGTTATAAGCTGAATTCTTTTGCTGTAGCCGATTGTTTAATAGAATTTGATGAAGAGAAGGAGATTTTCCAAAAAGGAGATTTGGTGAATGTTGGAATGATTTTATAAAGCATCTTTAATTTAAAAACGATGAAAAATTTAATAATCAAAGGACATCTTTCGATTGAAAACAGCAAAGGGCATTTAATAGGAATGGGCAAAAAACAATTGCTGGAAAAAATCAGGGAAACGGGTTCTATAAGTGCTGCTGCCAAAGAAATGCAAATCTCCTATCGACACGCTTGGGAAATGATCAAAAAAATGAACGCCATTTCAGACGCTCCTTTGGTTATAAAAAATACAGGTGGTTCCAGTGGTGGCGGTTCTGTGGTTACAAAAGAAGGTGAGGAGTTGATTGCCTGTTATATAAAATTGAATGCGGCTTTCGAAGAATTTAAAGAACAAATTTGCAAAACTATTTAGTGATGTATCTAGAAATTATATTTTATGTGTTGCTAGTGCTGGTCGCATTTCTCTACTCTTCGGTGGGACACGGCGGAGCAAGCGGCTATTTGGCCTTAATGGCTTTCTTTTCTTTTGCCCCGGAAACGATGCGTCCTACGGCATTAATACTAAATATTTTTGTTTCATTAATTGCTTTTATTCAATATTGTCGAGCTGGTTTTTTTAAATGGAATTTGTTTTGGCCTTATGCGTTAGCTTCTTTTCCAGCGGCTTTTATCGGTGGAATGATTACTGTTGATGCGGGTTTGTATAAAAAAATATTGGCGGTACTTTTACTATTTTCGGTAGTGAGATTACTGGGAATTAAATTCAAGACAGCAACATTCGACGTGAAACAGAACGTTTTCCTTGCCCTCTTGATAGGAGCAATCATAGGTTTATTTTCAGGAATGATAGGAATAGGTGGTGGTATTATTTTAAGCCCCATAATTTTACTGATGCATTGGGCAGACATGAAAAAAACAGCTGCAGTTTCGGCCTTGTTCATTTTTGTAAATTCAATTGCTGGTTTTGCAGGACTTTTTACCAAAGGTTTTGAATTTAAAACCGAAATGGGATGGATGATAGTGCTGGCATTAATAGGTGGAATTGCAGGTTCTTATTTTGGTGCCAAAAAATTTAATAATGCCTTTTTAAACAAAATATTGGCAGTAGTATTACTTCTAGCGTCCATAAAATTAATTTTCACTTGATAATGGATACTAAAATTATAAACACAAACGCGTATATTCTTGCTGGTGGCAAAAGCTCCAGAATGGGCACCGATAAAGGCTTGCTACTTTTTGAAGGAAAACCAATGATTCAATACGTCATTGAGCAAATGCAACCCATTTTTGACAAATTAGCTATTGTTTCCAACAATCCTGAATACGAAAAATTTGGATTGGAACTTATTCCCGATTTGATCAAAGATATTGGACCTGCTGGTGGCATTTATACTGCTTTACATCATTCGGAAGCCAAATTGAATTTTATGCTGAGTTGCGATATGCCTTTTATAACCAAAGAAGCAATCGAATTTTTAGTAAAAAATGCGGGCGAAAACCAAATTGTTTTATTAGAAAATCAAGGAAAACTAGAACCCTTATTTGGACTATATGCTAAAGATTGTGAAGCCGTTTGGTTGCAACTCATTCAGCAAAACACCATTAAATTACAAGATATGGTTTCGTATTTCAAGTTGAAAATAATTCCGATTGAAAACAACGAAATTTTCGCAGCCTCTTTTTTTAAAAACATCAACACCAAGGAAGATTTTAACAACGCATTAAACCAAATTTAATATGGAAATAAACCTACTAGCCTTTGGACAAATTACCGAAATTACGGGAAAATCAGCTTGGAAAATGGTTGAAATAAAAGATTCCAATGAATTGATAAAAAATTTGGAGGAACAATTCCCTGCTTTGGTCAAAATGAAATATTCGATTGCAGTAAATAAAAAAGTAATTCAAGAGAATACAATAATTAATGAAAGAGATACAATTGCGCTTCTTCCTCCTTTTTCAGGTGGATAAATTATAAAGATATGAGATTAATTAACCATAGATACCAACGACAAATCCAACTCAAGGAAATTGGGCAAATGGGTCAGGACAAAATTGCAAAAGCAAAAGCACTAATTATTGGCGCAGGTGGTTTGGGCTGTCCTGTCTTGCAATACCTTGCTGCTGCTGGTGTGGGAACTATTGGTATTGTGGATTTTGATGTTGTCGAACTATCCAATCTGCAACGTCAAATTCTCTATACAGTTGATGATATAGGCCAATCCAAAGCAACTACGGTGGCAAAAAAATTAGAAGCACTCAATCCAGAAATTAAAATTGAATCCTATAATATTCAAATCACCAATAAAAATGCGCTTGAAATTCTGGAAAACTATGATATTATCATCGATGGTTCCGATAATTTTGTCACTCGCTATCTCATTAATGATGCTTGTGTACTGCTTGATAAACCTTTGATTTATGGAGCTGTTTTGCGTTTTGAAGGTCAGTTAGGCGTTTTTAATCTAGCAGATAAAATGACAAATTTTAAAACCAATTATCGTGATTTATTTCCAAAACCTCCCGATTTGGATTCAGCCATTTCGTGCAATGATGTTGGTGTTTTGGGTGTAATTCCGGGTATTATTGGAACAATGCAAGCCACCGAAGCACTGAAAATAATCACAGCTATTGGTAAACCATTAGCCAATAAAATAATTTCATATAACGCCTTAGAAAATACCTTCTACGATTTTGAAATTATCTCAAATGCAAATTCTTCTATTGATTTTCCAAAAAATATAAAAGCATTTTTAGACTATAATTATGAATGGTTTTGCAATTCCAATTTAGATGTTGAACCCCTTTCAGTAGAAGAATTTGATGTTCTTAAAAAGCAAGAAAAAATCACCATAATTGATGTTCGGGAAAAAGGAGAACTTCCTTTTGTAGATGAATTTCCATTTACATTAATTCCATTGAGTGAATTTGAAAATTTAATTTCCACCATTTCGCAAGAAAATAAAATAGTAGTTTTTTGCAAATCGGGTCAAAGAAGTGCAAAAGCGATAAAAATAATTAAAGAAAAATATCCAAATTGTCAAGCTTTTAGTTTAAAAGGAGGCATTGAGGCTTGGATAAAAAATAATAAAATATAACCTATATGAAAGAGAAAAAAAAGCACAATGTATTTGTTAATGGACCAATCACACCCGATTTTATTGCCAATAGCATTGCCAAACACAGCACAAAAACCGACATTGGAGCTCACGATATTTTTTTAGGACAAGTCCGAAGTGATGAAATTAATGGTAAAACAGTGGTCGCTATCAACTACGAAGCCTATCAGGAAATGGCTGACGAACTTTTCCACGAAATCAGAGAAGCTGCGTTTGCTAAATACAATTTAGTCTGTATGCACATTTATCATAGTATTGGAGCGGTAAAAGCGGGTGAAATATGCCTGTTTGTTTTTGTTTCATCTAAACACCGTAAAGTTGCCTTCGAAGCTTGTGAATATATTGTCGAACATATAAAAGAGATGACACCTATCTGGGGAAAAGAAATTTTCGAAGATGATTCGTATGTCTGGAAGGAAAATCAGGCTTAAATTCATCACAAGAACCAACCAACGGTTGAAATCGTTGGCTATTAACTTCAAATCTTAAACTTTTAAACGATAAACCCTAAACCAGAAACCTCAAATGGTCAATATAACATTCAAATCAAACACACTTCGCATTGCCAAAGCACAAGCCATTGTAAAAGTCAGTAAAAAAGAAACTATTGACGCTATTGTCAATAAAACAGTTCCCAAAGGAGATGTTTTCGAAATGGCAAAAACCGCCGGACTTTTTGCGGTAAAGCGAACCAGTGATATGATTCCCGATTGTCATCCCATTCCCGTTGAATTTACAGCTATAAATTATAGTATTAATGAATTAGATATCACGATCGAAATCGAAGTACATACCATCTACAAAACAGGAGTAGAGGTAGAGGCAATGCACGGAGCGTCGGTTGTGGCATTGACGATGTATGATATGCTGAAACCTATCGATAAAGGAATCGAAATCCATTCTATCAAATTATTAGAAAAGAAAGGAGGCAAATCTGATTTTACCGATAAATTCCGCACCGATTTGAAAGCGGCTGTAATTGTATGTTCCGATAGTATTTCGGCAGGACAGAAATTTGATAAAGCTGGAAAAGCCATAATTCAAAAATTAGAAACCTGCAATGTTGGCATTAGTGATTATTCGATCATTTCGGATGATACGGTAGGAATACAAGAAAAAGT
>Ga0316608_1000896_pt1 | contig 12557 bp, 16 predicted proteins | sample MIS2016152B_MG_FD_207673 | JGI IMG/M metagenome (GOLD analysis project Ga0316608, IMG submission 207673) | Microbial mat bacterial communities from Middle Island sinkhole, Lake Huron, Michigan, United States - MIS.2016.152B | ecosystem: Environmental > Aquatic > Freshwater > Lake > Sediment...
CATTGCATTAGCTTCTTGACTATCATCAAGAAATTCACCGCCTTGTTTGCGGTCAAGTATTTTTATATTGATGTCAGGTACAGCAATTTTGCCGTCCGGAGTTTCTCTAAAATAAGTAACCATTGATTTACCTGCTGCATCAACTCCTTTGAGATATTTATTGATGTCGTCAATTTCTTTTTTTACACGTTCAATTTTTAATTTCTTTTCAGTAATACCTTCTTGATTAAAAATACGTGGAAAATATTTTTCGCTAATTTCAATTATGTATTTGATTGAAATAGCATTTTGCATATATGCTTTTTTGTATTGAGGAATAGAGTTGGCAAAGTCAAGCCAACCGCTTTTGATTATGGAATAATAATAAGGAGTTGCATAGTAGAGTTTACCAGGTGAACTCAAACGAAGTGGAATAATGTAACGAAATTTTTTATCATCTTTCAATGGTTTTATTCCGTCTGAAATTCTACCGATTTTAATTTTTAATTCGTTGGCAGAGTTTACAATAGGAGTTATTTTTACTTCTTCCTTTTTTGGCTTTTTAGGCCATTCTCCATAATAAAAATGATTTTCAATTGTTCCGGTACTTGGATTGGCAACTTCAAGACGGCTGTAAGTAGCTTCTTTAGCTGTCAAACGTGTAATTTTTCGGCGACTTGATAAATCTTTGTTCAAAATTATTTCAACAAAAGAATTTGAGAACCACTGCAAATCAGTAATTATTTCGGCAAATTGTTCGTTGATATTATTGTTATCAAAAAACTCTTGAATTTCTGTAAGTTCCTTGCTTTTAATGATTTCATCAATTGTATATTCAACAAATTCTTTGTTTACAATTTTACCAAACTTTACACCTCCGCCGAAAGATACATCAATTTTATGTTCAAGAGATGAACTTGCGACCGGATTACTTCCTATTAACTCTAATATTTCCAAAGGTAGGTTGTTATTTTGTCCCCACGGAACAACACCTCTATCTGTTACTTCAGCAATTTTGAGCGGTTCAGTAACCGTTTCAAAGATTTCTTCAGATGATTTGATTTTGAAAATAGCATCGTCAAACTTGAAAGTCTGAACGCCTGAAAAATAGTTGTCTTCTGGTGTCATAAGTAAACTTCTTGATTATCAACTTCAATAATTAGCACATAATACACCATTCTGATTTGATTAGAGTTCAAACTTTTAACATTGAATTTTCGCTTTTCATAACACGATGAAAGCACAACAGTATTTGTCATAACTGTTTTTGTGCCTTTTGTTTTGGATACAAAAACAATATCATGCGGTTGTTTATCATTCAATATGTTAATAGCTTCAGAAATGTGTATCATATTGCAATATTGATAAAAAAAAAAGTCCTTATAAAGGACAATTTTTTTCTATTGAAATATTAACCAAATAACCACATTTCTCAGCGATAACTCTGAAACGTTTGTAGCTTAGTGGAAACTTATTATTATAAAGTCGATAAATTTCTTGTTTGGTAGTTTTCATAAAACGTGCAAATTCGGATTGATTATCATTAAAATCGTTTATAATAATATCACGAAGAAGCTTGTTAAATTTATACTCGCCAATCATAAAATAATTTTGCGTAAAAATAATAACTTTATAGTTTAAAAAAAATGAAAATTGAAAGAAAAATGAAAAATGTTTTAAGGCGAAAACAAACGCCCTTGTTTTTGCGGGGAAGGATTATGTCGCTGTCGGCAAAAAATGGTTTTATGATTGACCTCAAAAGCAAAAATTTAAGATAGATAAATAAAAATTTGAGGTCGAGGAATAAAACCAAACCGCCGCCGCAAATCCTTAACTTGCTTGCTTTCAGCTATTTAACTGATTTTCAGCGAGTTAAGGAGTTTGCTCGTTTGCTCCGTTTTCAGATTTTATTTAGGCTCATTCTCAAAAGTAGCAATCACCAAAATATTAAGCCGTTTTATAAATTACGTAATCATTTTTTAAGCGTTCGCAGTGTTTTTTTCAGGTTTTACAACATCGGATTTTTTAAAAACAAACGCAATCGGAAAAAATTTGTATTTTTTTTCGTCATCGTTATCATCAAAATGACTTGCTTTAATTGGTTGCCCCCAGAATAAAAGAGCTTTAGAACCTTTTTTGACTGTGTATCCTTCTTGTTTCCATTCGTAAAAAGTTCTTAATTCTACATTTTTATAAATAAAATAATGTATTGCTTGATTTACATTCATTAAGTCAAAAAATAATGCTTTTTCTTGTTCTCCTTTGTCCATAGCTTCTTTATAAGCTAATGTCCTAAATTCAATAGCTTTATTAGAAATATCTCTTAAAATATCCCTTTTGATGTCAATTTTTCGGAGTGGTTTTTTTTCGGCTTGCATAAATATTAAATTTCAAAAGTTAATAAATCGGCTTCAAGTTCTGTTTTTTTCTCTGCTATTTTGACAGCTAAAAACTGTAAAGTTTCTTTGATTACATAAGTATTTGACAAGCTTATAATATCATTATATTTTGCACTCATATTTATACTTAATTTTAAATTTGATTCATCAAAATCGTTTAAACTTGAAATTTCGCCCAAAACCTCATTTATTTTGTTTTGTTTTATTTCAAAAATTCGTACTTTTTTCATTATTTCGGCTTTTTTATCAAAAAATTCTTTTGCCTTTTTGATGTCATAAAATGCGTTTTTCTTTAGTTCTTTGTTTTCGGTTTCTATTTTTTCAACTGTTTTTTTGAGGTTTTCAAATTCGTTTTTAAATCTGTTTTGCTCTTCCTCATTCACTTTTAAAAGTTCCTCTTTTTCAGCTTGTAGCCGTGTTATTTCAATATCAGCATCAATTTTAATTTTTTCGAGTTCTTCAGCAAATTTTTTTAATTCTTTTAGTTCTTCGTGTTCCTGTTCAATTTCTTTTTTTAATTCTTTTAGTTCTTCGTGTTCCTGTTCTTGTTCCGGTTCTTGTTCCTGTTCTTGTTCCTGTTCAATTTCTTTTTTTTCTTCCGGTGTTTCTTGTGTTTCCGGTGTAAATTCTTCAATTTCGTTTGTTATTTTTTCCAGTTCTTTTTTAAAATTTTCCTCCTCAATTTTTTTCAATTCTTCGAGGTTTTCAAAGTCTTGTTTTTCGGTGTGTTCGGGGTTGTTACTCTTGTCTTTAACTTTCAAATTTTGACGATTAAAACCGTTTTTACCTGTGTTTTTTTGTGTTTTGATAGACATAATAATAAAATTTAATTAGTTTTTGGGATTATTCCCTTAGAGAGATATAAAAGTAAACAAAAAAACATTACAAACCAAATATTTTTAAAGAAATTTTTACACGTAAATAATTGATTTTCAATAAATTAAAAAATATTTTAAAAAAAGTTTAACGAAATAAACACTAGTTTATTTTTTTGTAATATTTAATAAATCAACGTTTTACAAAAAGTTAGCTAAGCATCTCTAATGCTTATCAGTTTGTACCCCTTGCCTCACTCCATGTAAACTTGACAAAAACAAGTTTTTTATGCGTTATATGTAGAAATACAAATATATAAAAGTGTACAGCCAAAGCCAAAGCCCAGCGGCGTTACTATTAAATGAAAGTCCGTATTAATTTTTGCTTTTGATAAACACAATACAGAATTTACACATTGAAAAAGCAATACTAATAAGCGAAAACGACAAATAAGTTAATGATTTGAATGTAAGAATGGAATGAAAATTTTTAACACGTTTTGATTTGCTTTTTTGTGTTTGAATTTCTTTTAATTCAAAATTAAAAAAGCAATACTATAAAGACAAAGTCCGTATAAAATCAATAGAACTTTGTACTTAAAATAATAGATTCTTCGCTAATGTATTGAGGAAAGTTATTACAACCAATAAACAAAGTATCAAAGGCATCAGTTCCATCGGTTCGGTGTTCGGTTGGGTTCTCTTCTGTGTCCGGCAGTTTTTCTTCTGATTTGTCTTTTCCCCAACCAAGTGCAGTTAGTTTTGTTCCGGCTTTTTCGAGAGCAGAAATAAGAGCTTCGTTATTGATCTCATTGAATACAGGCATAAGCCCTTTTTGTCCTTTGAGAGCCATATCAATGCTTTTGTGTTTGATTGCGTGTCGCTCAGCTTGACCTATGTAAACATCAGTAACGTAAAAGTTATTAGCTGTAAGAACTCTTATAATTGTTTCAGAGAAACTCTCAGAACTTGTACCCGAACGTCCTTGCAAAAAGGTTTGGTCATAATAAAATACAACGTGTTTGTTTGGTAAAGATGAATAATAATTGCAGAACTTTTGAATTAGTTCCGGCAACATCATTGGAGTTTTAACAAACATACTATTGAGTATTTTTAGTTTGTTATTCAGATAATCCGGTTGTCCAATTACAATCCAATTGATGTTTATGTTGGTATCAAAAGCAATATAAAGAGGTTTGTTTTTATCAATATCAGTATCTTGCAAACAATTATATTTGTGAGAACACGCTTTCTTTACATCAATAGAACCATCTTTTCTCCTGAAATTATTTAAAAAAGAATTATTAACTGCAGTGTAATAATGTTTGTTTTTGTCAATGGCAGCATAAAAAAGTCCATCAACATTCTTTACTTTAAGTGAAAGAATTGCAGATAAAAAAACGTGGGGAGGTAGGTTTCTAAACATATCATCAACATATTGAACACCTACAACTTCAAGGTTATCAAGTATGTTGAGAACCATAAACAAAGATAATTTACTTCTATAAAAATTTAGTTCTTTATTTAGGTTATTGATTTGATTTTGAATGTGTGGAAGATTTGAATTTGGTTTTTGTTTTAGTTTCCAAATTTCAAAAATAATGGTTTCAATAACTGAAAGTAATTCCTTGTCAAGTTCTTGACTTTTTTTGAATATCCATTCACCTGCTTTATTTGTCGGCATATCAGTAACTATTGTTATTCCGGTATGCCAAGGAGATTCTTTGAAGTGATATAAGCCGGAATTAGCCGGAAATGTTTCATTAACCAATTTTTCATAATTGATAGTTTTTGCTTCGTCAATAATATCATAATCAGTTGTTAATGAATTTGATGAAAAAGGTACATCTTGAGAAATTAAAGTATTTATGGAACCGTTATACCAATGAATAATATAATCCCAACTTCTTGGCATAATGTATGGTTCTTGAAAATTAGCTTTTTTTGGAGCTCTACGTCCTACAAAAAAATGCACACCTTCTTGATAATTTAATCTAGAAAGTGCGTGCAAAGTTGCGGGTAGTGTCCTGGTTAATATTTGTTTGTATGAAGTCCCTACTATTGCTCCGTTAGATTTTGGCATAGCTTGAACATTGCGAAGTAGAACCGGCATTATTATACCTTCTGATTTTCCTACTCTTCTACTTCCAATAACAGTCAAATTTTTTGCACCGATTTGAAAAATATAATTTTGAGCACGATTAAGATATAGAGTCTTTTTGTCCGTCAATTTCTTCATATTCAATATCAATAGCAGTGTATTTTTGTTTTAATCTTAATTTGACTTCGTCAAGATTTTTCATTGGTTTTATTCCGATGGTTGAAGGGTCTGATGTAATTTCAGGAATAAAAGGCATAATGTTATCAAACAAATCAGAATAAACATCTTCTTTGTCGGTGTTGTTATGTTTTCCAATTATGTTCGCCGCTTGTATCATAGAGTAAGAATCGTTTTTGTCGCGTGCTATTCTGTACGCTTCTTTTGCTGCTTCACTGATAAAATAACGTATCCAAGTTTTTTCTAAATCAATACCATTTGACTTACTACCGGCTATAATTCTTTCGGCGATAGTAATATCAGTAAGAATTGTATTTTGACTTATTGAAAAATTCTTTTGAATTAAGTTTATAATTTTTTTGTCAGAAATGGCAAAGTCATTGATTTTTAAATCAATGATATAATCCAGACGTTGTTTACGTTTTTTTTCGTCTGGAGTCAATAAATCTTTGTCATTATCCAAATAATAACGTGAAATTTTATCAATAAACTTTTCTTTAGGCATAACGACTATTAGTAGTTTTAGCTGATTTTATGATTTTATTAATAGTTTCCTGTGCATTTGGGCTTCCGGTTTTAGCAGTTTCAAGAATTTCTTTTCTAAGTTCAATTTCTGAATTTAAAAACCCTTTTTGATATGCTTTATACTCATTACTATCTTCGTCAGTGAGTTTGTCAATTGGAACTTCAAGCATAATTGAAACTTCGCTTATGCTATAAAAAAGACTTCCAAGTTCTTCAACTTTTTTTAAATCAAATAACATTTTCTGAAAAATTTAATTGTTTACTTAATTTTATAGTTTTGTTGATATAATCTTTGTAAGTGATTATATCATTTGGCATTGTAGAAATTACACCGCTTTCATTTGTTGGATTAGTAGAAAAATTTGCAGATTGGTTTACTATGGCATTAAAATTTTCTCCCTCGATAATGAAAAGTTTAGCATGTATATTTTGCAAAAGCACAGTATCAGCAACGTTTTTGAGATAAAACATAAACTTCTTTTTATATACTCGAGCTGATAAATTTATTATCATTGTCAAGTCATTTATATAACCTTCGTTTTTCGCTTTTTGTAAACTTCTGAGACCTTCTTCTGATAAGCCAAAAGTAGTAATTGTAACATTGCTTTTGCCTGTAAATGAAAGTAAATAATACAGCAGTTCGTAACTATGCCATTTGCCAAAAGTCATAAAATGAATCAAAGAACTGTCGGTGATTTCTCCGATTTGTTCTTTGATTACGTTGTAATGTTTAAAATCAAAAAGCATCTATTTGTCTCCAATTATTAAATTTTTGGTTATCTAATTCCAGCAATTCTTTTGCAATATCAGACCTGATTTCATTATCAGTTATGAGTTTCATTTTTTCGTGTAATGCTTTCATTTTGTCAGTAATTTTTGCATTATGAATAAGAAGCTGTTTTTTTTGCAGAAAAACAGCTTCATTATTTTTGAAAAACAACTTCTTTTTTTCGTAAGTTAAATCAGACCAGTTCAATTTGAGCAAAGAATTTACTATTGCTCTGTTTTTTTGTTCTCTTTTTTTTTGTCTGTTTGTTCCGGTTCTTCAACTTTTTCTTCTTTTTGTTCTTCTGTTTCTGGAATTTCTTCAGTTTGAACCAACGGTTTTGGTTTTTGTTTTGTTATTTTTTTTTCTGGAACTTCTTCAGTTTGAACCAAAGGTTTTGAAATTTCTACCGGATTGGCTTTAGGAACTAGATTTCCTTTTATACGTAAAATTCTACGCAATCTATTTTCTAACAAATGCACCATAAGTACATCCGGTTTTTCCTTTTTGATTTGCTGACCGAAAGCTACAGCATAAGTACTTTCGTGTTTACTAAGCAATTCAACTCCTTTTTTGAAGTTGCGTTTTGCTTTGTCCTGTGCTAAATATTCTGATATTTCTTTCATATTAATTTACTATTAAACTTCAATATCTGTACTAATTACAACTGGCATATTATCTTGAATAAAAAATAATTGAGCGTAATTGCCTTTTTCTACTCTTATTTCAGCACCTGCAAATAGTATTAAACTAATGTGTGATAAATCGCCACTACAATAAAATCTAGCAAGACTACCGGCTGGAGCGTTACTATAACTTCCAATACTAATTGTTTTTCCTGTTTTGGTACATTTAAAAGAATTAGCAACAGCAAGGTCAATATTTGTAAAACTTTCATCTATTTCAAAAGAATTACTTATAGTAATATCTTCAGTAATAATATCACCATAATAAACTTTAGGTACAGTACAAGAGCTTGCATCAAAATTAAAAGTGATACCTTTTTGGTCGCCAAAACCTTTTCCGCTAGCTTCGCTTCCTTTTATACGTGCAGGTAGTTCTTGACTTCCGATAACTCTCATTTGACCGCTTCCCGAAAATTCTTTTACAATAATAACAACATCAGCATTTTTGAGTAGGGTAGTAATACCCAAAGCTCTTGCGTTGGTATTAGGATAAAAGAAATTACCTGTGATTTGAAAATATTCTCCATCTCTTGGACCAGCTACATCTGCTTTAAATTCACCAAGTTCTTGAGTAGAATAAAAAGTATAAAAGTATGTACCAGGATTGAGTTCAAAATCACCAATGAGATTAACTTTATCTTCAGGTAAAATAGGATTATTAGTTACAGTTGGCCAGGTCAGGACATCTTTTGTACGTGCTACATAAACAATGGTTGAGATACCTGCCATATTACAAGATTCATCATCATGCTGCAAGCCCATCAAAGGAACAAAACCAAAAGTCATTGCACCACTTGGAATAAATCCGGCAAAACTATCATAACCCAAAAACATGATAGCTCCAAAAAGTAGGAAAGCGAAAAAAAATAAAATGTTTTTTGTTTTAAAAAGATTTTTCATAAATATTTGATTTAAAGATTTTTATTATTTTTTTAATTAAAGAAAAGTTAAGTTTTTTGAAAGTAAAAAACTTAACTTTTGAAAGTGTAACTATGGAATTACAGGAGGTGGAACAACTATTTCATCTTGATAATCACCTGATAGACTTTCAGCTGTATGAGTACCGTCATTGATACAGAAAGTTTTTGCATGAATAGAATTGATACGAGTACCAAAGTCTGCTTGTAACCAAATTTGGAAAATATTTGGATCTGTGTAAGGAGTACGATATTGTAAAAATTGTTCGTCTCCGAATGTATCCATACCAAAATCAAAATTACCCGGAACTGTCAATATCATTAAATCACCTATTCCAAAAATAGGAGATATTACTATTGTAATTTGAGAACCGCAATTTTCATTAATGTAATTTTGTAATCCATTAAGGTCTGGATTTACATATTTCATTTTATTTTTGTAAGCATCTAATGCTGCAAAATAAACCATTTGAGAAATGTACAAAATAGATTTTCCTGTTCTTAATGCTCTGTTTGTACTACGAACAAAAAGAATAATTTTTTCAATTGCATCGTAATCGTCTTCATCTACCGGAGCTGCTATAGTACCTGTTGCAACCAAGTTGTTTTTTGCTACTGATACTTCATTTGCAGCAACTTCATTATCAATAAGTGTATAATAACCATCAAAACAACCCAAAGGAGATAAGTCAGCTTCATCACGTTCACCAAAACACAATGCGTCTAAAATATCTTCTGAAACTGTTTTTAAAATTTCGGTAGATACCAAATTTTTAAGAGGGTGTTCTTTAGTTTGGTTAATACCTGTTCCGGCTTGCGGATTGTTAAGAATTTTTGCAGCTTTGTAGTTTTTTACGTGGTCTTCCATTGAGATGTAAGAAGTTTTTACTTCTAATTCTCTTGGTTTTAAACGTATAATTTCTTTTTGCTTTTCTACATATATTCCTACTGAATAAGGTCTAAGAATGCCACCTTTTCTTTCAGAAACATATCTTGTATCTTTATTTGCCACTTGTAATAAACTTATTCCAAGTCTTGTTAGTTCCGGCAATAAAAGAGTAAAAGGAAGAAATCTTAATTCTTTTTGATAAGTTTTAGCTTCTTCTTGAAGATAACTTATATTAATTAATTCGTCTGCCATATAATTTGATTTAAAAATTAGTTATTAAAAATTTCACACATTTTTTGAAAGTTTTCTTCAAAAGATAGATTATCACTAACAACGTGAGCTGTAACAGCTTGATTTGCATCAGTTGTTTTTACAATTGTAGCACTTTGAGCACCATCAATTTTTTTCAATTCTTCAATTTCTTCTTTAGCTGTCGAAAGTTGTTTTTCGATTTCAGATTTTACAGCCAAAATTTTACGGTTTTCTTCTTCAAGTGAAGTTAGTTTGATTTTGGCTTCTTCAAGCTGTGCTTGGATAGAAAGAAAATCAGCTTCAGTAAAAGTTGGAGTTGCACCATTATCAGCACCAACAATTTGTACTTTTTTGTTAAACATAGTATTTTTATTTTTAGAGTTTTGATAAATAAAATTTGCACAATCATCAAGCGTTCCGATACTATCAACCATAGAACCTACTACATCTTTTGCAAAAAATGTTTTGCCTGTAATTTGTTCTTTGCTAAGGTTACGAAATGAATTTACACTTCTTATGAATTCATCAGCCAAAGGATTAAGGTCTGAGTTTCTGTATTCATCATAATTGCCTTTCAATAGTTCCTCGAAAACTTTGTTTTTGTCAGTTGATTGAGTTGCGTTTATTCTATGGAATTTTACACCTTGAGCTTCGTAATAAGGTTGAACATCAGCAAAACTAAGCATAACGCCAATGCTACCAACTTTAGCAAAGTCATTTCCACAAATGATATTATCAGTTGCCGCAGCAATCCAATAACCAGCCGATGCAGCCATTCCATCAACAAAAGATACTATTGGTTTTTGAGCTTTTGCAATTGTTTGTACAAGTTCCATAGTACCATCAACAGTACCACCAGGACTGTCTATAAGTAAAATTGAACCTTTTAGATTTTCGTTTGTTTCAGCCGCTCGAATAAGTTCACCAATTGTTCTCATTCCCATTTTGCCGGAACTGGTGTCATTCTTTAATAATTCACCTTTTACGTGAACTATTTGAATATCTTCATAATCCTGTTTTACTCTTGGAATATCGTCCCATGTTGATTTATAAGTAACTGCCTGTTCTAATAAACCATGAACACTACTTCCAATAATAGAAGCGTAAATTGGTTCAATTGCCCAGGGCTTACCGATTATTTCTCTTATTAAGTTAATTTCCATATTACATAATTTGAATTTTAGAAGTGAAAAAGAAAATTAAAGCACAATTATAATTCAATGAAAAAAAATAGTAAAGGACATTACAATTCGCCATAAGCAGATAAAACTATTTTTTGACTCATTGATTCAGGAAAATTTAATTTTATAGCTCCATCGGTTAATTTAATTATGCCACTTATTCCATTTTCTGAATTCCATAAACCAAAAACAGGTTGATTAGGACTTTCAACAGGTAATGAAAAACTTAAGGAAGCTCCTGAAGGATCTATAATCAGTAAATTAAAAATTCCAACAATATGATAAATACCGTCTGTATGCCACCATATAAAATCTTCAATTTCACATTCTTCAATATTTTGTTGAGCAACAATTGCTGGTACATAATGATTTGTTTTTGAAACTCTTGATTCAATTCTATCATATACAGCTTTTGTGCTTGGATATTTATAAACTGAATCTTTGTCTGTTACAATATTTTGCGATTTATAAGATATTTTTTCGAACAATCCTGTAGCCCAGTCAAATATAGCTTTTACAGATGGAAATTTAGTTGTAGATGCTTTGTCTGTTTCCACATCTTGACTTTTGTTGGCGGTTACTTCTTTTTGAGCAAGCTCTGTAAAAGATGCGTTAATCTTATTACGGACACTAAGTCCACTTTCATTATTTTCTATTGCGTTTGGCATATTATATATATTTTATTTTATTAATCTGTCCAAAAAGAATTATCACTCCAAACACCTGAATCACTCCAGTATCCTGTTTGAAGTATTGATTTCAACTTGATTTGTATCAATCCAAAATTCAGAATCAGACCACACACCCAAATCACTCCAAAATCCATACGACATAATCCATTTTTGTATTGAAGTTTCTTCGTCTTGAGAAGAAATAAATCTCAAAAAATCATTTGTCTCTGCTGTAAATTTTGTTATTGAATTTATTTGATTTTCAGAACTTAAAGAAATCAAACACGGTTTTTGTTTAGTTCCGAGTAGTTTTTTTTGACCATCAATATAAGTAATTATGAAAATTAGTTTTGTGTTCAAAAATGAAAATAGACTTTTGAATAACTCAACATTTTCGCCTCCAAAAGAGAATTCAAAACCTGAATTGATTTCAGCACCATAAAAACCGTTTTTTGAACCGGTAAATAGTTTGAAAGTAAGTGGAGTAAAATATAGATTTTTCCAATTGTAACCATTTTTAAAAATGATTTTGGCTTCAAAATCACTAATAAGAATATTTTCAAAATCAGTCGGAAAAGCATATTCTAAAAATACAGGAATAGTGTTATTTTCTTCTATTTTATCCATTTTTCAGGCGATAAAAACGTTTTTTTATAGTGTCTTCAAAATCAATATTTAAGTTATATTTCTCAATAATTTGAGATATACTGATATTTTGTTTTTCGTTAAAATGCTTTGTAAAAAGCATTTCAAAAGCAATCACAAAAAAAGAATCAGTTACAATTTTCTCTAAAAGTTTTTGATTTGTAAAAGACAAAAACCAATATTGATAATTTTCAGGTACTCTGATAACTATCTCATTATCTTTTAGTTTAGAACTTGGTTTTGGTATGTAAGTTTTAGGTGGTTTACTTAGATTTAATTTCAACCACATCATAAAGTAACTTTTCAGTTTTGTGTCATTTTCCAAATTATAATTAAGGAACTTAATCATATTTGGGTTTTGGAATGTGATAATATTGGTTGTCATAGTATCTATTTTTCACAAAAATAAATCATTTAAACCATTATATTACAAATGTTTACAACTTGTAAACAAGTTATTTGAGTAGAAAAATAGTTATTATTTTGAACTTAATTTTTAATAGTTCAAAAAAACGAAAAAATAAAAATCATAACATATAAATATATAACGAAAA
>Ga0316608_1000898_pt1 | contig 12542 bp, 7 predicted proteins | sample MIS2016152B_MG_FD_207673 | JGI IMG/M metagenome (GOLD analysis project Ga0316608, IMG submission 207673) | Microbial mat bacterial communities from Middle Island sinkhole, Lake Huron, Michigan, United States - MIS.2016.152B | ecosystem: Environmental > Aquatic > Freshwater > Lake > Sediment...
ATGAACAAAAATAAAAGTATTAGTGCCATTTTTAATGAGATACTAAACAGCATTAATACTTACGGAGTTAATTCGGAAAATGCATTTCTCGGTCAGAATTTTCCAAATCCGTTTACCTCAGAAACTACCATCCCTTATGAACTTAAGGAAGCTTCACACATAAAAATTTCAATATTCAACCTGCTAGGTCAGGAAGTATGCACTATTGTCGATAATCAACGTAGTCCGGGGAAATATAACATACATTGGAATGGCAGAGATAAATATGCAAATCCTGTGACAAAAGGAATTTATATCTGTCAGATGAAATCAGACCTGCAATCAATTCAAATTAGAAAACTGATTGTTGAATAAATTCCCTGTTTTCATACTGATTTGAAAGAGTGCTTGGATGGATTCGGGTTTTCTCACATCAAAAACGAAAAGCTAATAAATATGAGTAAATCAATTCGTTATTCATTTTGGTTTTTGCCGACACTGTTTCTGTTATTTGCATGCAACAAAAGCAGTCTGACGGTTCACCTGGAACTTAAATCCACTTCTCCACAAATTTCTTATGCTGCCGAAAAACTCAAAGAATTGGAGCAGGTAAATGCTATTGTTTTCAGCGATAGCATCGCTGATTTAACCATTCGGGCAGCTCTCGATACAATCAATTTAAAGAGCGAAGCATACAAGATTGTTGCTCTTAAGAATCTTGTAGAAGTTACAGGGGGTGATGCAGTTGGTTTAATGTATGGTTTACTGGAAGTAAAAAATCAACTCAAATCGGGTAGAGAAACGGTCGAAAATAAAGAGGAAGCCCCCAACCTGATGTTTCGGGCCATCAAATTTAACCTCCCCTGGGATTCCTATCGCAGAAGCGAAGCGTTAAGCCTGCACTACGAAACATGTCGCGATACCAATTACTGGGAGGCATTTTTGGATATGATGGTTGAGAACAGGTTTAACAAATTGACTTTATGGAATTTGCACCCTTTTAGTTATATGGTAAAGACAGAAAAATACCCGGAAGCCTGCAGTCTCAATGATGCGGATTTGGCAGAATGGCAAGAATTCTGGCATACCTTATTTCGCATGGCAAAAGAGAGAGGCGTTGAAACCTACCTGATTAACTGGAATATTTTTGTATCACCCGAATTTGCAAAAGCTCACAATGTTTGTGACTATTGTTTAACGGGAAAGCATTTTGTTCCCCAGGGCGATACATCCGAAATAATTAAAGATTACACCCGGGAAAGTATTAAGGCTGTAATTGATACCTACCCCGATCTGACCGGTTTGGGAATCACCCTGGGAGAGGGAATGGGAAACATGACTGCCGGGGAACGTGAACAATGGCTGCTCGACAGTTATATTCAAGGCATGCGGATGGCATCGAGAAAGGTCAAATTTATTCACCGGGTACCCCTGTCAGCAGGGACAAGCAGTGGTGGAACTACCTCGGTGGAAGTGGAAAAGATGACCAGAGAAACATTGGACTCACTTACCTGCGTGGATGATCCAATCAATATCGAACTAAAATTTAACTGGTCGCATGCTTTTTCCACACCTCATTTAGTAAAGGTTCATGGGGGTAAACTCAATGATGCCTACTGGAATCCCTTGCCAAAAAACTATTACCTCGCATGGATGATGCGTAACGAAGATTTTTTCATGTTGCGTTGGGGGCAGACCGATTTTATCCGCAAACACATCGCAACCAATGTACATCCTTATGTTAATGGTTATTATGTGGGTTCTGAAACTTATATTCCTGCAAAGGATTATATTACATCATTGCCCGGAACAAGTTACCGCTATGCGTTCGACCGTCAATGGATGTTTTACAAAGTATGCGGAAGACTGCTTTATAACCCTGCTACCCCGGATGAATTCTTTGTTGAAGAATTTGAGCAACGCTTCCCAAAGCAAGGCCGAAAACTTTTCGAAGCTCAGGCCAAAGCCAGTAAGGTTCCTTTGGTTATTGCCTCATGGCAAAACGCTACCTGGGATTTTTCATTGTATTCTGAGGGGATGCTTCAGTCTGTAGTGAAGGATAATATAAAGGTCCAAAAGCTGATATCGCTCGATGATATGGCTGAAAAAACGCCAATGGAACCAGCTTATTTAAGCATTGCAGAATTTCTGGCAAACGAAAACAATGTGCCCAATGGAAAAATTTCCCCACTTCATCTCGCCGATTCATTGGAAACAATATGTAATCAGGTGCTTAGAGAATCAAAAAGAATTAAGCCGAAAACAAATGTTGATCTGCTTTACGAGCTGTCAGATATTAAAGCATGGGCTAATCTGGGTTTGTATTTCTCGAATAAAATGAGAGCTGCTGTTGAATATAAGCGATTTAAAACCTCTAATGACAAAAAAGACCTCGACAAAGCAATTGAGTGGTTAACATTAGCATCTGCCGGATGGCATGAACTGGTAGAAGTTACAACCCCTGTTTATAAGCCGGTACCACTTACACATTTTTGCGAGAACGCTCCGGAATTCGAAGAACTTTATTTCCATTGGTCGATTGTTGAAGATCAGGTAAAGGCAGAACTTGAGTGGCTGAAGAGTTTGCAAAGCGACAAACAGTAACATGATTAAATCAACTTTAATAGCATTTCTTTTCATTGTTGCAGTTACAGTAGCTGCTCAAAACCCAAATGTTTTGCCAGAAAGTATTTACCCTTACTGGCCAGTGTATAATCATTTGGAGACCAGTAATCTAGACACTCTTCAGGCACAGGAATGGATTAATGAAGAGCATGCAATAAATGGCTGGGACTGGTCTTTGCCCGGTTTTGTGAATCCATCACCCCAATCGTCGGTTGGACTGCAGCGAAACATCGGATGGGACAAAGAATTTCTGCAGTTTAACCTTAAATTCAAGTCGAATCCGGTTGGGCTTCTTTGGGTAAAATGGCGCGACATTGAAAAAACTCAAGGCAACTATGATTTCGCCCCGCTTATTAATCGTATTAAGCAGGCCAACAGTATTGGTACTCAAATCAGTTTGCGCATTCTTTGTCACTCAAAAGCCCGAGGAACAGATGTGTCGAAAGGAGAAGCACCCTTATGGCTAGAAGACTTTGGGGTAAAACTTTTGCCACAGAAGAATCCGGGTGACAATCTGAACTTCGACCCGGCGGATCCCATTTTTCACAAAAACTATTTAAAGTTGATCGATGCAATCTCAAAAACAGAGATTCCACAATTGGTTAAAGCCGCTTATGTTGGATATGCATCCCATAGTTTTGGCGATGAAGGTATTGGACCTTACAGTGAAACTCAAAGCGGAGCCAACGATACGGTTAAGCATGTAAGAGAAAGACTTGATGCCTGGGAAAAGGCATTTGAAGGAATGGAAACTAAAGTCTTTATGGGTGCTGCCGTAGATTATGGTTTTCAAAAAGGATTTGGGACGCGAAGAGGATTTGTTGAAATGTATCTTTATCGAATACCGAACAGGGACTTGGGGCAATTTGTTGATAGTGAAGGTTATCTCAGTGTTGACGAAAATGCCCCCATCATCAGATACAAATGTTTTAACGGAGAAGTGAATGAGGAATACGAGGCTGCCTGGGCTACCGAAGCCAGGGACTTTCGTTTTGGAAACACCACCAATTCGTTTCCTTACCGATATTTTACCAGCACTTTGCGTGCCCTTCAGATGCGGTGCACCTACATTCACACTTCCGGGCATTTGTTGCCACAAATGTTGCCGTTTTTATCCCTGCAATTAGGCAGAACTGTTGAAGATGCTCCCGATGTATGGACTTTTTTAAGAACAAGTTATTTGAAATCAGGCAACTATAAAAGTGACGACTGGAAAAGCCGCCCAATTTCGGCGACAGAGGAAGCCGAAGGAATTGAAACAAAAAACTTCGAACGCTGGCTTTACCAGAGGGATGCCCCAGGCTATGAAACCCAACCCGCTGTAAAAATCCAACATGCCATAAAAATGTGGATGGTGCAGCCTGATAAATATTTCGACTATATCGCTCGTTCAGGCAAAAAAATCGGATTTGACATGGATGACCGATGGATAGGAGAAAAAGATTCAGTAGCTATAAAAGTGAGTTGTTTTGATTTTCATAAGGGTGAGTTAAAATTGGTTTATAACAACGGACAGGAGTTGGTTCAAAAAGTACATCAACTTTCCGGTGATAGTTTATTAAGAACGACTACTTTTTTTGTACCCGGTATAAAAGCAAATGCCATGGAGCACAACTTTGATTTTGTTCTGGAAGCAGGGGAAAACACAGATGGCATTGTTGTATCATTCGTCAGGGTAATAAATGTTGATGTGTACTCTGAGCCTGTTGGTGTTCATGAAAATCCTGAATATAAGCGTGCAACAGTTTGCATTACACTTAATTCTATATCTGAAAGAATTTCTATCAGCAGCAATTCCGAACTAAGACTAATCAATATCTATTCTATTTCAGGTAAAATAGTTAAGAGTATAGAATGCTTTGGTAAAACAGGTAACATACAAACCAGCGGACTTGCACCCGGGATTTATCTGGTGAATGTTTTTGACAAAGAAGGGAATGTTGAAAGAACTAAGATAGCAATAGTATAAAGTTTTCCGGCAATCAAAGAAAAGATGGTTATAAATTATTCATTTTCAAACAAAAACCAGGTGAAATGAAAAAATTAGTAGTGTTGCAACTCAGTATATTGTTGATTTTATTCTCGAATTTTCTTGTAGCAAACAATATAACCGAAAATGATACCAAAGCCGAATTCAGCGGTGAGTTAAAAAAATGGCATAAGGTAACCCTTACCTTTAGCGGACCTGAAACTTCGGAAACGGATGAATTCAATCCCTTTATGAATTATCGGCTCGATGTGACTTTTACTCATCCCGAAACAGGGACATCATTTAAAGTCCCCGGCTATTTTGCTGCCGATGGAAATGCCGGAGAAACCTCAGCAACCTCAGGAAACAAATGGCGGGTACATTTTGCTCCTGATCAAACAGGTTCATGGAATTATAAAGTTGATTTCAGATCAGGAAACTGGCAAGCAGTTAGTGAACGCAAGGATGCAGGAAAAAGTGCAGGTTTCATGGATGGTACCGAAGGTTCTTTTATTATTGGAGAGAGCGACAAAACCGGAAGAGACAACAGGGCTAAGGGCCGCCTCCAATACGATGGAACACGTTACCTCAAATATGCCGAAACTGGAAAACCTATGCTGAAAGTGGGCCCCGATTCTCCTGAAAATTTTCTCTCATTTGCCGATTTCGACGGTACTTTTCATAACGATGGCCACAAGGATAATTTTGTGAAAACCTGGGAGGCACACAGTAAAGATTGGAAAGAAGGTGATCCGACATGGAAAAACGGCAAAGGGAAAGCTGTCATTGGAGCAGTTAATTATTTGGCATCCAAAGGGATGAATGCCTTTTCTTTTTTAACCTTGAATATTGTCGGCGATGACCAAAATATATTTCCTTTCATTGATTACGACACCTATGATCGATTTGATTGTTCAAAATTGGATCAGTGGGAAGTGGTTTTTAATCATGCTGATATTCAGGGAATGTTTTTGCATTTCAAACTGTTAGAACAGGAATGTCAGGGATTACTGGATAATGGAGCTATCGGAGCTTATACAAGACTTTATTACCGCGAAATTATGGCGCGTTTCGGTCATCATTTGTCGCTTAACTGGAATATTGGAGAAGAGTCGGGTGATTGGGCTAAAGATCACAAAACGCCTCCTATGAATACAACTCAGCGTATCGCTGCTGCGGAATATTTTTATCAGTACGATCCATATCATCATCATTTGGTGATTCACAATCCACCTGCATTCAATGACATTTTAGGAGTTACAAGTCAATATACCGGAGTATCGTATCAATTAGGTACTGAACAATTTCAGAACGTACACAATACCGTATTAAAATGGTTGACCTTGTCGAAAGAATCCGGCAGACAGTGGGCCATTTCGATGGATGAACCTGGCGGCGCCACACATGGATTGCTCCCGGATAATGAAGATTCTAAGCATGATAGTGCCCGAATCAATTGTCTTTGGGGGGTTTTCCTGGCAGGAGGCTGGGGAAATGAATATTACTTTGGATATGCCCATCCTCATTCCGACCTGACATGCGAGGATTTTCGGTCACGCGACCTGTTCTGGAATCAGTGCAGGTATTTACTCGATTTTTTTGAGGACAATAAAATACCGGTTACAGAAACGGAAAATTTCGACAACCTGGTAGCAGAGGGTGATTATTGTCTGGCTAAAACCGGTGAGCTGTATATTGTTTTTCTGAAAAACGGGGAGGGCTCAATCAATCTTGAAAACCACAGCGGTGAGTTCAGTGTAAAATGGTTTGACCCAAGAAACGGGGGAACCCTTCAAAATGGCCGGATAAAGAGTATCAGTGGAGGCGAAAGCCATAAACTTGCCGGTGCACCTTCTGAACCGAAAAAAGATTGGGTAGTGCTGTTGAGCAAGAAATAGAAACCCTGTTTTGAACTGTCAATTAACCAAACAGGACAATAATGATCACCTTGTATTTTATGATAAGAGTAATTTTACTTTTCAATGCTTATCAAAGCGGAATCTGAAGAGTACCTTCCGGGTCAGAATACTAATGGGAAGGTATTATCCGGGAACCACATCATTCTTTTATAAAAATAAATTATGCTTATGTCAAACCGAATGCATCAATTGTTTTTTCTATTCTTAACACTGATAGGGTTTTCCTGCGGTAATCAAGGTAATTATGAGTTGCGTACAAATGAAGCAAGCATAATTGGAAGGATAGAGTACCCTTTTGGTAATATTTATTCTGAAAATACATTTGACCGCCTTCACCTCAATGCTGGCAACAATAATCAGTTTTGGAATGATACCGAAACTAAGATGCTTGAATCTGAGAACGCAAACACAGGCGCCAAAACCATTTACTACATTGCCGACCTGACGGGTATATTCCCCAATCCCGAACGTGGCTGGCATAACCGCCGTGATGTCGATGGCCGGAATGGTAATGATGATCGTGATTTTTCAGACGTTATAGCGGCCGGACATACCCTTGTTCACAGTTACCTGCGCCTGGACGATTTCAGGAATACCGACATAATACCGCAGTCATATCTTGATGATATGCAGGAAGCTTTCGACGCTATTCGATTCCATGGATTAAAAATCATACTTCGACCCACTCATGCCTGGACCGAAACGCCTTCGGTACCTGAAGACCGCATTTTAAAGCACATTGAACAACTCAATGCTGTTATTTCTGCCAACGCCGACGTAATTTGTCATCTCGAGGCAGGTTATCTTGGTAAGTGGGGCGAATGGCACTCCGGTCGGTATACCGAACTCAGCAACCGGAGCGATGGTGATACCCGTTGGCGGATCATCAAACGGATTCTGGATACAACACCGAATTCACTGCCCATTGTTATGCGCTACCCGATGCATATCCGGGAAATACTGGATGAACTCCCCACACCTGAAGGCTGCGAGCCGCTGACTCAGGTTCAGAGGGATCGCCTGGGCCATCACAACGACTGTTTTCTTTTCAGTGATGATGACCGCGGTACCTACTCCAGGATGAACTTATGGTTTGGAAATCAATCACTGGAGCAACAGAAGCAGTATACATTTGACATGCTTACATCTTATGGAGGGAACAAGCTTGTTGGAGGGGAAACCTGTTCGCCTGCGATAGACCGAATTGATGATACACAAACCGAGATGGCTGAGGCGAATTGGACAGAGATTAATCTTAATTTTTGGAGGGACGCGATCAAAATGTGGAAAAACCGATGGTTGCCTGCAAGCAATAATGATCAGGCAGAGTGGGAATTCGATCGCATATCTCGCAAATTGGGATATCGTCTGCGACTTATCGACGCTGCTTTCCCAATGACAGCAGTCGCCGGGGATAACTTTACACTAACAGCAAATCTGAGTAATGATGGCTATGCCAGTATTATCAAGTCACGGCCAGTATATTTAGTCTTTGATAACGGAACCGACCGATATAATGTAGAATTGACCAGTGTGGATGCCCGCAGATGGGTGAGTGGCCCCGTTTCTTTTTCCGTGCAGAATATAACCCTGCCTCCGGATATGGCATCTGGAAATTACATACTGGCAATGTGGCTGCCAGATGCTGCTGAAAGTTTGCACACTCAGCCTTCTTACGCTGTGCGCTTTGCTAATCAAAATATATGGGACGCCTCCAAAGGCTATAACATATTGACTGACTCACTGATTATCAGTAAGAAATGAGACGTAAAACATTTTTAAATGCCAAATATTCCTAAATCTGAAATTTCTCCAAACAAATAATAGAATTAATTGATTCTTTTTCAGTTAGATATAAAATTCCATTGAATGAAAAGATTATTTTATTTTTTGCTCACAGGACTGATGGTTTCTTGTTCAACGAACACAAACTTTGTTGCCCTGAATACAGATCTGACTACCAAATGGGATACCATCCGACCATTGGCAAATCCCGACAAAGGCTGGTATCACCACATGCTCGACAACGGCATTCATAAATACCTTATCCAGGATGAGAAGGATTTGACCGGTTTTCCGGGAATGGATCATTTGTATCTGCGCCTGGCTTGGGCTTTTCTGGAGCCTGAAGAAGGTAATTACGACTGGTCGTATATTGATGACATTGTGGATAAATATGTGCCGATCGGATACAAAATATCATTCCGGATTTCGTGTAAAGAAACAGGTGTGGCTCCACATGCAGTGCCCAAAGAAATAGATGGAATACGTTATGCTACACCATATTGGGTTGTTCAGGCTGGAGCAAAAGGGATTGAACGTCCTGAATATGGCTCTCCTTCATGGACTCCTGATTGGGACGATCCGGTTTATCTTGAGAAATTGGATAATTTTCATAAAGCATTTGCCGAAAGATACGATGGCAAAGAATGGCTAAGATATATTGATGTTGGGAGTATTGGTGATTGGGGCGAAGGTCACACCTGGAGTTCAACCCGTATTCCTCCTACCTTTAAAGAAGTTGAAACACACATAAACCTTTATTTAAAGCACTACAAAAAAACACAACTGATTGTGGCTGATGATTTGCTGGCTTCAACCAAATCGGAAGAAGAGAAAAAGTTATTACTGAATTATGCAGTGCAAAATAGAATTTCCCTGCGCGACGACAGCCCAATGGTGCAAGGTTACATGGAAAACGACCTTAAAACATGGACGGTAAGGCATCCGGAATTTTTTAGCGAACCCTATAAAACAATGCCCACGGTTTTTGAACTGGAGCATTACCCAAAAGTAAAGGCAAACGGATACTGGCTGGGGAAAAACGGGAAAGATACTATTCCTGAATTTGGTGTCACCGGAGCTGATGTGTTTCGCAATTCGGTAAAAATTATCAGACCTACTTATGTTGGGTATCATGGATATATGGGAGAGTGGTTGACAGATAATCCCGATTTCACCATTGAAATTCTCAACATCTGCGGTTACTGGTATTTCCCAAAATCAGTCAATACAACTGAACTCAAAAACAGAAAGTTGAGGTTTGAAATTGAATGGATCAATAAAGGAGTTGCTCCTGCATACTCTGCTTATCAGTTAAATGGGAAGCTGATTCCGGTTGACAATTCATCCCCTGAAATAGTTTTTGCAATTGAAGACTCTGGAAATAAAAACTGGATGCCAGACAGTATTTCAACAGAGAAATATACGACTGCTCTAAGCGGAAAACCAAAAGGGGAATATTGGCTTGCGATCCGTCTCTTCGATTCCAAAGCCAAGAGGCCGGTGGATATAGGTTTATCCACAGAAATTAAAAACAACGACTATTATTTATTGCAGAAATTAACATTTTAACCAAATCATTATGAAACTACTTGGTATTCTTTCAATCATTACTCTTTTGGTCGTTAGCGGCTGCACACAAGTTAATAAAACCAATGTTCCGAAATCGACAAATGATGCAACCTTAATAGGAAAGCTTGAGTATCCTTACGAATTCAAATACGAAGGAAATCCTCTCAGCCGCATGCATAGTGCAGCCGACCCCGATGTTCAGATATGGGATGGAGTGGTATGGATGTATTGTTCCCAGGACAGAAAAGTCGATTCCGCAAAACACGAACACCATTACGATGCAATGGATGGATATCATGCTTTCTCCTCTAAGGATATGGTAAACTGGACGGATCATGGCGAGATTTTTCATTCAAGTGATGTTCCCTGGGCATGGGAAAAAGGTGGATTTTTGTGGGCTCCCGGTTCAGCACGCAAGGATGGGAAATACTTTTTGTATTATCCTATTAAAAACAAAGAAGGAGATTGGCGCGTAGGGGTTGCAACCGGCGATTCTCCAACAGGGCCTTTTACCGATAGCGGCCGCCCCCTTGAAGGTTTGACGGGGATTGATCCAAAAGTTTTTATTGATGATGACGGAGAGGCCTACATTTACAACAATCCGGGAGTGGTGGCAAAAATGAAGCCTAATATGATTGAAATGGCCGAAGCTCCGCGTAAAATAGATTATGCTCCCGAAGAGATTATGCAAAATGATACCTTGAAATACCTTGAAGGACCCTATATGCATAAAAAAGACGGAGTTTATTACTTCTCTTATACCAACTGGAAAAACAAATCGTTTCAGGGTTTTTACGCCGTAGCCGACAATCCCTACGGACCCTTCGAATGGAAAGGTGCTATGGCCCCAAGACCTGACGGTGCTCAGGATCATCATTCCATCATCGAGTTTAACGGACAGTGGTACTATTTCTATCACATAGCAATTGGTGAATTTCCAAAATATAAGGAAGCACAGGGAAGAATTGCGTGTTACGACAAGTTATACTACAACGAGGATGGCACCATAAAAATGGTAGAACATACAAGATAAATTGGTATAAACAATTCAAAATTGATTTCTGATAAAGCACTAATATCCAGATAAATATGCCAAGAATCAAGCTCTCCCTGATGATGCTGTTTCAATACATGATGTATGCCGTTTGGTGGGTTCCATTGGCGGCTTACCTCACCAATCTGGAAGTAAGCAGTACGCAAAAAGCGTTGATTTTAAGCTCAATGGCAATAGGTTGTATGGCTTCGCCACTTGTGGGGATGTTGGCCGATAGGTTTTGGCCGGCACAAAAAGTGTTGGCCGGGTTGAATTTTGTTCATGCACTCATGTTATTGGGAGCCGCTTCCACGAATAATCCTGATGTGCTTTTCATCTTCCTGGTTTTGGCCATGCTGGCTTATATGCCTTCGTGGAGTCTCACCAGCGCTATTGCTATGGCGCATTTGCCATCAGAAGATTTCCCCAAAGTACGGGTTTTCGGTTCCATTGGCTGGGTTGCATCGGGCGTATTCAGCTTAGTTTTCATAAAATTGTTAAATCTCAATTTCGACGGAACACACATTCCTTTTTACTGCGGTGCAGGAGTAAGTTTTGTTGCTGTTTTTCTGAATCTTTCAATACCCGATACTCCCCCTTTGGCCAAAGGACAAAAATCAACGCTTATGAATATATTCGGACTGGGTTCCATACAGATGATGAAAGATCGTAATTTTTCGCTTTTTATAGTGTTTTCATTTCTGTCCATGATTCCCTTTGCAATGTATTTCTCCTTTTTCTCCGAATTTCTGCTTTTTATGAATACAAAATATATTTCGGTTACCATGAACTGGGGCGTTCTTGCCGAAATGGGATTTCTGCTGCTTGTTCCATTGGCTATAAATCGTTTTGGTTTGCGCAATGTGATGATTCTGGGCCTTGTTGCAATGGTAATTCGTTATCTGTCGTTTTATTCCGGAGGCGTTGTCGGTCAGAATTGGATGTTTTTTATCGGCATACTTGTTCACGGGTTAATCTTTGGATTCTTTTATTTGGGTGGACAGATTTATATCGATAAAAAAGCACCTGCACATTTAAAATCTCAGGCACAGGGATTTATTTTCCTTGTCACTTTTGGGGCTGGTTTACTTGTAGGGAACTTCTTTTGTGCAAAACTAATTCACTATTATAAAACTGAAGCCGGCTATAACTGGGATTCAATCTGGGGAATTACCACGCTGATTTCAGTCGGATTATTGTTGGGTTTTATGCTTTTGTTCAGGGAAAGCGCAAAACCTGTCAGACAATAAAAAAATTCAGTTGAAACAAAAATGCGGAAAAGTATATACCAATGCCCTTGCCTTTTAACTATAAACGCATAGATAAATGAAAACTCTTTTATTGTCAGTTTTGCTCCTTTCATATATTATTGGCTTGAATGGACAAACCGTATCGTTAAAGGATTATCGATGGCTGCCGGTTGAGGCAACAGGCAATGTGGTTGGCCGTCATGAAAACGGTTTTGTTGAATATAACAGCAAGTTTTACCTTATTGGCGGTCGTGGGAATCCCCCGGTAAACGTTTTTGACCCGAATACAAATACCTGGGAAACAAAAGGAAAAGCTCCTGTTGATTTGCACCATTTTCAGGCAGTAAAATATGGTAATGCCATTTATGTTGTTGGAGGAATGTACGATGGATATCCTGTTGAAAAGCCACATG
>Ga0316608_1000899_pt1 | contig 12540 bp, 8 predicted proteins | sample MIS2016152B_MG_FD_207673 | JGI IMG/M metagenome (GOLD analysis project Ga0316608, IMG submission 207673) | Microbial mat bacterial communities from Middle Island sinkhole, Lake Huron, Michigan, United States - MIS.2016.152B | ecosystem: Environmental > Aquatic > Freshwater > Lake > Sediment...
GTATTTATTGGATGAATATACTTGTAAGGCTTTTCCCAAAAGTATTCCAAGGGATATTCTTAGAAACTGGGTAAAACACCGTGAAGTACGCCCCGATCAAGAGGGTGATTGGACTTATGAGCAATTTATTGCAAACTTTTAATTTTTAAAATTATACTGTATATAGCACTTTGAATTATAGTGATATTACAATGAATTTAAAAAATCGAAAAGAATGGCAAAAGAGGAAAAGTGACTATGATAATTTCATCAAAATTGAAATACCTGCGTATAGTCTCGAACTTTGTGCATCTTTGTGCTCTTCGTGGTTTAAAAAAACTTACCATAAAAATCCCAAATTTTGAAAATCGCCAAAAAGGATGTATTTTTGTAAAAATGAAAATTCTACATCAATGCCAAAGAAAAAGAAAAAAACAGAAACTCAGGAAGTAGGAAAATATATTAATCCATTTACCGATTTTGGATTCAAAAAGATCTTTGGTGAAGAAGCCAATAAAGACCTTCTGATCGATTTTTTGAATGAACTTCTCCGATCGCAAAATCAAAGCATTAAGAAATTGCGTTACAAAAATGGCGCATTGCTTTCAGAACATTCCTTAGATAGAAAAGTTGTTTACGACTTGTACTGCGAAAATGAAAAAGGCGAAAAATTTATTGTAGAATTACAAAAAGCCAAGCAGGAATTTTTCAAAGACAGAATGGTGTATTACAGTTCCTATTCCATTCGTGAACAAGGCAAAAGAAATATTTGGGATTTCAATTTGAAGGCAGTATATATCATTGGAATCTTGGATTTCTGGATCGACGACAAAGATACCTCCAAAATTGTAGTCAGTCATAACAAAATCATGGATATTGAACGCAATACAATATTCTATGACAAGCTAACCTTTGTTACTTTACAAATGCCAGCCTTTGAGAAAAGTGTAGATGAATTGAAAACCAACTTTGACAAATGGCTTTATGTGATAAAAAACTTGAATAAGCTGGATCATCTTCCGGAGAAATTAAAAAATAAAATTTTTGAGAAATTATTTGCAGTTGCCGAATATTCTAATTTAAGCAAAGATGATCAAAAAGCTTATGAAGAAAGTTTAGCTTATTACCGTGATTTAAAAAATTCATTGGATACAGCTCATAAAGAAGGTTATATTCTTGCCCAAGATCAGTTGAAACCAATTTTAAATGAAGAACGAAGACAAAAAGAAGAAGCTGTAGCCAAAGCTATTGAAGAACAAAGACTAAAAGAAGACGAAAGAAGACAAAAAGAAGAAGAAAGAAGACAAAAAGAAGCAATGCAGGAAAAGTTCAAAACTATGATTCTAAAAAGATATGAAAAAGGCATGACCAAAGAAGAAATTGCATCAGATGTAGAAATGGATATTGCTGATGTGGAAAGAATATTAAAAGAAGCAAAACTGATTTAAAAATTTATGCAAAATCATTCAAAAAATATTGTTTTAAAAAGCAATACCTGGGATCTAAACCAGGATGGAAAGTTGCAAATTGCAGGCAGCGGCGCTTTCTCCCAATACACCACCGAGATGACCGCACTAAACAATCCCCGTGTTCGGCTTAGGCTGTGCCTAAGTCGCTTATATAACTGTAGGTTACACCTACTATAATGCTTTTTTATCGTTACAATTTTCAGATAAGATTTCAAAAATATTTCGCTGATACGAAGCGCATAACCCGGAGGCGTTTTTCACCCCCCCCGTTCGGCTTAGGCTGTGCCTAAGTAGATTGTATGCCAGTAGGTTACACCTACTATAATACTTTTTCCATTACATTTTTCAGATAAAATTTCAAACCAATTTCGATGATACGAAGCGCATAACCCGGAGGCGTTTTTCAAACCCTCTAGCGTTTAGTTTTTCGATGAAGATTTTATTAATTTGCAACCCCCGTGTTCGGCTTAGGCTGTGCCTAAGTTGCTTGTATGCCAGTAGGTTACACCTACTATAATACTTTTTTATCGTTACAATTTTCAGATAAGATTTCAAAAATATTTCGATGATACGAAGCGCATAACCCGGAGTCGTTTTTCACCCCCTCCGGTGTTTCGTTTTAAATAAGATCAAACACCGGAAGGTCATAAAGACACTTTCGTGTTGCGGGAATTGAAACCTCAGCAATGTTTATCATTTCGGTTCAAGAATTATTCCGTTTTGATGCAAAGAAATTTTCAAAAAAAATACCTATCTTTGTACTACGAATCAAAAGAAGATTGCATTATGTATCTGTCGGTTGCCGTAGGAAAACTCCAATTAGCCTCCTGCCATCTGGACTGATGCCAAATTAGAGAAAGCTCTTAAAGAAGCTTTACAAGATGCTGCGAATAAGAATAGTGGCATACTCCCTAATGGAAATCCATCACCAGGTTTAACTTCTGAAGGATATAAGGTAATGTTTACAACGTAAAACGGGAAAGTAACAAGTTTTTGGTTTGAGTAAAAAAATAGAAATGGATAAATATATCTTAAAATTAGATACTACAAGTCAAACTGGTATTCAGATTGATTTTGCCCCCAACAACTATATACTTAGTAGTTTCTTACGATATTTGCAAACTCTTCAATTTCCTTATTTTCTTTTGGAATTAACAGCGAATAGGAGTTTTGGGGTAGAGAATGCCTGGTTTACTTATTATTGGGAAATGGATGGCGGTTTTTTAATGGATTTTAAAAATAAATATGGCAGAGAAATGCAGGAAGATGAGATTGAAATTCGTTTTTATGATGGAAAAGCGAACTAATCTGTTTTGAAAAAACATGATTTTGAACAAATTTTTTATGATTATTCCAAAAAGTTATTGGAAGTTTATCAATCTGACAATTCATTACCTGAAACTTGGAAAAATGAGATGGTTAACTCTCTAAATAAATTAAAGTCGAAAATTAACAACGAAAGCTTTATGTAGTAGGGCTTTTTAATAATGCCCTTTAAGCGAGTAAACTTTTAGTAAATCGTCTTCAATTTCGTAAACATACCGATGTTCATCGGTAATGCGGCGTGACCACTTTCCTGTAAGCTGGTACTTGAGCGCTTCTGGTTTTCCAATACCACTATATGGGTTACTCATAATGGCCTCAGTTAATTGCGCTATCTTTTTTAAAATAGCTTTGTTTCCGGATATAATCCAATAATCCAAATCTTCATCAGCCTTGGGCAGGTAAACTATTTCCATAACTTGTTCAGTTCGTCCATTGTTACCTTTCTGCCTTTACCTTTTTTAAAATCGGCATCACCTTGCAATATTTTATCTACAAACTCCATGTTGTAAGATGGATCCTTTGCAATCTCAAATTTTATTTTAAGGGCTTCAAAAAAAGCTTTTATAATGCTTAATTCCTTATCATCAGAAGGATGTGCAATAAGAATATTTTGCATTTTCATTTTTAAAAAATTTAAGCTTGTTTTACTTTAAATCGGACAAATCATTAAAAAGTGAATGATTATTTCACAAAATTATGAAATAAATGACAAATTGATCATGTTTTTAAGAAAAAATTTAATAAAGAAATTTCTCTTCTTTACCAAAAATCTTTACCAAATTGCATATCATTATTATAACTTGTATATCATGATCATTAATGGATCTCATAATTCCTTGTTGGCCGAAAAAGTTGACAGATCTGAATTAATGGTTAATGGTTAATGAAAAAACTCATAAAATTGAATATATCATAAGTTTCAAGAATTGTGAAATGCAAATATTTCATGATTTGTTTTGTGCAAAGCAAGACCTTCATTCGTCCGGCAGGAAATGAAGCGTCAAGAAGACTTTTTATTATGGAACGCAGCTAACACAGATTTTCAAACACAGAAAAAACGGATTTAAGTAAAAAAATCAGTATTTTTCCGTTTTGCATTGCATCAGTTTTATCTGCGTTCTATCTTGCATTCTTTTTGACGTCATAAACTGCTCGGATTTCTCTTTCTTTTTTCATAAGTTATTCAATGAAAGATAGTAGTTCTTTAATTTCCTTATCGGAAATATTTTCCTGTTCAGACTTGTCGTTAATGGCAAGAAGAAAAACATTATTTTCAGATACCTTTACATGAGTAATAATTCTTGCGCCACCCGATTTACCCTTACCTTTGCTGGCAATGGCAAGGCGTATTTTGTAACAACTATTGTCTAAAATAGTACCTTGTGTGGGGTTACTCTCAAGAATTTCAATTAGTTCAGCTTATTCTGTCTTTAATGAAGGGTATTTTTTGGACAAGCGTTTAATCTGCCTGTCAAATGGTGGTATTGTAAGAACATTATAATTCATTCAATAAATCTTTTGCAGGACGAGCTTTAAGCTTACCTTGTTTAACAAGATTAAGATTATCCACGGCTTCTTTAATTTCCTCAATCAATAGTGCCTTGGTCTGTGAAATAGCTTTAGCCTTAACAAATGAAAAATTGTTAAGCAACTCCATAATGAAATCGGCCTTATTATCCCTTACATCAACCAGTACTTTCATAGTAATTAATTATTTACTTGTTGTTAATGTTAAAAATCCTTGAAAATTAATAATATTCATTATGTTTAATTCCTTAGCGCAATGGTTTTCAATCAAATCCATAGTAAGTGGAATATTTATTTTGCAAATTTACAAATATCAAATTTTTATGAAAATGTTCGAATTTTAGATTCATTTCTCTGTTCAAAATCAGCCATTTTATTTGCATTTTACTCGTAAGCAAGATACACTTCGAAGGTATGACTTTTGATGGTAAAAGAGTTTGGGTAAAAAGTGCGTAAAATCAACTGAGTTCCAATTAAATCAATAATTTTTTTTCTCAATCATCAATTGACATAACTGGAACAATTTTTATTTCAAGTCTTTATAACTTATCAATTTAATCTTTCGAGAGGTTATCATTGCTTTAATTTTTTCACTTGTCCAAACTTTGGTAACAGCATCTCTATCGGCAGAAACATTATTGTATCCAATATGAGAAATGCCTTCCATTTCCGCACTAGCTATAGCAGGATGATCTACAAAAATATAAACGCCAGGTTTTAAATCCTGTAAGTTTTGAGTAAGTTTTTCTATTCTTTCATCAACAGTTTTGGCTTTGCCCCAAGCATTGAACCACCCAACTCCATAATTTTCTTCGTTAATTTCAATTTTGTATTCTATTGCGAGTCTTTTGGTGAGTTCTTGTATTTTCGGATCTAAACTTTCGAAACCCATGTGACCACCCATGTGCGATATATGCGGTACATTGCGCAAACCCATTTCGATTTGAGCACGAAGTTCCTGCTCTATTTCTTCAATTTTCCAACTTGAACTTTGCAGGGATGTTTTAGCAGGAAAGTCTTTTTGCTGCCAAACCATGGGAAAGAAAAAACCATTATCATCCACAAGACTTGGACAATGTGTTAAAGGTCGCCATTTGATATTTTCCCATTCACTTGTCAAAACCAGATGCAAACCTGCATCTAATCCTGGATTATCATTTAAAAGTTTAACAGCTTCAGGAAACCAGGGACATGGAACCATGAGTTCAACTGAACGCATAATCCCGTTTTTGTATGACTCTATGCATCCTACATTAGCAGCATGGGTTGAACCAATATCATCCCCTCTAACAAGTAGCCAGATTTCGTCTTTATCTCTTTTTTGGGCAAATAAATTTGAAAAGAGCAATAGAAGTGTTGCTAAGACCATTAAGTTTTTCATTGTAGTCCGTTATTATGATATGATTAAATACATTTATAAGAATATGACAATTGATCATGCAATATGCCCTTTTGCAAAAATATTTTTGAAAATAGAAAATAATTACAAAATAGTTAAAACCATTATATTACAGTTATACAACACTTTGAATTATTTTTTCTATTTTACAATATAATTACAATATACTGAAATGCAAATATTTTTTCTAACTGTAGTTTTACCTCAAGCATAGAATTTTGATAAACCTCCACCATGAGTGTTAATGCATCCATTTCAATTGAAACGATAAGCAAAAATACAAAAATCAAGATTCAGCTTTGTTATAATTATTACTAACTAAATTTTAACTGAAATGACAAACTTTAACAAACTCTGGAAAAGTTTTTTTCCAGAAAAAATCATGCAATTTGCAATTATTATTTCAATAATTCTTTTGTCCAATACTGTTTTTGGACAAACAAACATTGCTTTAAACAAAACAGCAACAGCAAGTACACAAGCTTCAACCACTTATTCGGCTGCTAAGGCAGTTGATGGACTAGCAACCACACAATGGCGTTCAAGCAATGAAGCTAATCCTTGGATAAGAATTGATTTAGGAAGCACACAAGCTATTAATAAAGTTGATTTAACTTGGTCAACTTATTACGGAACAGCTTACCAAATTCAAATATCAAACGATGCTACAACTTGGACTACCATTAAAACCATAACCGGCGAAAATGGCGGAACCGATAGTCATACCGGATTAACAGGTTCAGGTCGTTACATCAGAATATATGTAACAACTCGTAATAATACCTCTTATGGTGTACGTTTAATTGGATTTGCCGTTTATAATCCTGCAGCACCAACAAAATATGAAGCTGAAAATGCAACAATAAACGGTGGTGGTATAGCTACCGACCATGTTGGTTATTCTGGTACCGGCTTTTGGGCTTTTGTTAATTCACAGGGCAGTTATTGCCAATTTAATGTAAATGTTGCTACTGCCGGTAGTTATGATATTTCGTGCAGCTATAGTAACGGTCAAGCATCAAATAGAACCTTAAGCTTATATGTAAACGGTACAAAAAATTCGCAAGTTAGTTTTCCGGCTACTGCTGATTGGGATAGTTGGACTATTAAAACTTCTTCTGTAAATTTACTTGCAGGTAATAATACTATTACCTACCAATTTGATAATGGCGATAACGGTGGTATTAATATTGACTACATTTCATTAGCTACCGGAACAGCAGATATTCAAGCCCCTACAGTACCTTCGGGCTTAGCAAGTTCAGTTGTTACCACATCTTCTTTTACTTTATCTTGGACTGCTTCTACTGACAATGTTGGTGTTACAGCTTATGATGTTTACAAAGATGGTATTTTATTAACAAGTGTATCAAGTACATCTGCTTCTATAAGTGGGTTAAATTGTGGAACTACTTATTCGATGACAGTAAAAGCTAAAGATGCTGCAGGTAATGTATCGGCTCTAAGTTCAACTATAAATGTTTCTACTTCTACTTGTCCCGATACTCAAGCACCAACAATTCCTTCGGTTTTAAGTACTTCAAATATAACTACAAGTAGTTTTACATTAGATTGGACTGCTTCGACCGACAACGTTGGTGTTGCAAGTTATGAAATTTTAAAAGATGGTATTTCAATTGGTACAACAACCAATACTACCATGAATGTTACCGGCTTAACCGCTACTACAACTTACGCTATGACCGTAAAAGCAAAAGATGCTGCAGGAAACGTTTCTGCTGCAAGTACAGCGTTGAATGTAAAAACATTAACTCCCACCCCAACTAAATATGAAGCCGAAAATGCCACACTTATCGGTACTGGTACAGCAACTGATCATACCGGATACTCCGGAACCGGATTTGCAGCTTGTTTCTGTAGTCAAACAAACGCACTTCAAATTTCTGTTTCGGGTGCTTCAGCAGGTAGTCAAAACATTACTTGCAGATACTCAAATGGACAAACTATCGCTCGTACGTTGAGCTTGTATGTAAATGGTACCAAAATTAAACAAGTTAGTTTTGCTGTTACAGGCGATTGGGATACTTGGGCAGACCAAACTGATGTTATTACACTTAATGCCGGAAACAATACTATAAGCTACCAATACGATAGCGGCGATAATGGTGGTTTAAATATTGATTATGTTTCAATAGTAATTAATGGAACACCGGATACACAAGCGCCGAGTATTCCAGCGGGTTTAACTTCAACTAATATAACACAATCTTCATTCTTATTAAATTGGACAGCTTCGACTGATAATGTTGGAGTTACCGGTTATGATATTTATCAAGGTTCAACTTTACTAGGTACTGCTACAACTAACTCGTTCGTGGTAACCGGATTAAACTGCAATACAGCCTACGCAATGACCGTAAAAGCAAAAGATGCTGCCGGTAATATTTCAACAGCAAGTTCTGCCATAAATGTAACAACGTCAAGCTGTACTGTTTCTGATGTAACAGCACCAACCGTTCCTACTAATTTAAGTTCTTCTAATATAACATCTTCAACATTCACTTTAAACTGGACTGCTTCTACCGACAACATAGGTGTAACATCTTATGATGTATATAAAAATGGAACACTTTACACAAATGTAACAGGTGCATCGGCTAATATTAGCGGTTTGGCTGGTTCTACTACATATACAATGACCGTAACAGCAAAAGATGCAGCAGGAAATGTATCAACCGCAAGTAATGGCTTAAATGTAACCACTTCGGCAGTTGTAGTAACCACAAATAAAAATTATGTAGGAATAAATTTAGGCGGAACACAAGATTTTTGTGAAGATCGTCCTTTTGCTAATGCTTTCAGAAGTGCTCGCGACTGGCGTAAAATTGGCTCAGATGTAGCTCGCTCTGCTAATTTAGATTCAAGGGGTTGGCCTACCGAAGATGCTTGGGCATATATTTGGTCGATGCGTAAAATGGATGGTACTTACAAACTTAAATTTACAGGTAATGCAAATGTAACTGTTTCAGGTGCTACACTTCAAAATAAGGTTTATGATGCTGCAACAAATACTACTACTGCCGATTTAATTGTTACTGACCTCTCTGCAAATACAGTAAGTATTCAATTTACTGGCACTACCGGAGGTGTAAAAGATGTATATTGCATGCGTCCAATAACAGAAGGTAGTACACAATCGTATCCATTTACTACTGAATTTACTGACCAAGTTAAAAATATAATAGCTAAATTTCAGTGTATTCGTTTCTTGGGCTGGGATGCTACAAACGGAAACATTTCCAAAACTTGGGCAGAACGTGTACCAGACGATTACCATTGGGGTTCAATGGACGTAACCGGTTACGGTTGGGAAGGCAAGGGTGCGTCATGGGAATCAATGATACGCTTATGCAATGCTACCAATGTAGATGCTTGGATAAATGTACCTATTTCTGCCGATGATAATTATGTTACACAATTAGCTACACTTTGGAAAAATAATTTGAATCCAAATTTAAAATTATATGTAGAATACAGCAACGAAATTTGGAATACAGCTGGTGCCTTTTGGTATCAATTCAATGCAAATAAAGTAGCAGCTTTCACCGAAGTAGAAGCAGGAAATTCACCTATTAATTTTGATAACAGACCGGTAACAGGAAATCAAGCAACCGAAGATTTTATTTTTGCACAACGTCGCCCGGGCAAACGAATAGTTGAAATTAGCAATATATTTCGTAGCGTATTTGGTGATGCAGCTATGATGACTCAAGTAAGACCCGTATTACCTTGGCAACAACCTTGCGGAATGAATTCATACGCGGCTTTAGAACTTATTGACCAAGTTTATGGTACCGTAAATCAATGGAACGCTGTTGCACGTCCGGTTAATTATTTTATTTATGGTGGTGGCGGTAGTGCATATTACAATCCCGACAATGCGAGCGATGCTCTTACATTAAGCAATATTTGGACTTCGGCAACTTATGATGTAAATACTTGGAAAAACTCATGGTTAAATTCCGAAATTAACCTTTGTGCAACTTACGGCATAAAACGAGTAGCTTATGAAGCCGGACCAAGTATGGACAATGAAGGACATAGCGAAGCGATTAAATTGCAAGCATGGAGCGACACTCGTATGAAAACGATAACAACTGAACATCAAACTGCTTGGAACCAATATGGTGGCGACTTAATTAATTATTTATGCTCAACCGGTGATTACCAATGGGGTTTTACTCAAAACATCTTCGATTTGAATACCCCTAAATTACAAGCTATTGACCAAATAAATGCAGCTAACCGCGAAGCTATAACTTATGGTTTTACTATACCGGCTACAATTGATGCCTATTCTGCAAGTATTTCGGGTGGTACTGTATATATTGGTGGTACTGGCAATCAGTGCTTACGTACCGGCTCAAATGTATATGGAAATGGTTGGAGTGCATATACCATAAACGTAGCAAATGCAGGTACTTATAATGTAAGTTTCAAAGTTAATAGCGGCTGGTCGTACACCGGTTCTGTGAAAATTTATTGCGACGGAAAATTACTTGGTACCGAAGCTGTTAACTCACCCGGTCAAACTTCTGCAACTTATACAATAAATTTAACCGAAGGTATTCACTCTGTACGTTTCTATAATATTGGTAATGCTGAAATTTCTTTGGCTCAAATAATAATTAATACCGGAGTTGGAACAAAATCGGTTGTTAGTGACAACGAAAAACCAAAAACAGATTTTTCCGTTTCGGTGTACCCAAATCCAGCAACAGATTATGTTACTATCGCTTTTAAAAATATCTCAAATAACGACTTTACAACAGTTAAATTAACAGACCTTACCGGTAAAGTAGTTTATGCAAATATTGTTTCTGAAGATAAAAATGTAATGGTTGAAACCAACTCTTTTGCAAAAGGAATATATATTTTGAATATTTCCAATGAATCAAAGAACTTTAATCAAAAGTTAATTATTAAATAGTATTAATTTCACTTTTAGTGAAAATTTAATTATAATTCGGCATTTTCAGTAGATGTTATTCATCTATCTGAGGATGCCGATTTTTAGCATAGATTTTAATTCAGAAAAAACAGATAGGCTGGAGTTGGTAAGAAATGGCTAATGGCGGAGTATTAACAATATATCATACAAGTTCAAATAATGTAAAAAATAAATTTTAAATTGAAAATAAATTTTCATAAAATATTTACAAATAGATTATTCAAAGAGCTTCATCCTAAACTGTTTTGTAGAGTTTCTCCGGTTAAAACTAAAAATTTCAAATATATTTTTGCCAAATCAAATTTTTTCGATATAATTATGAAAAATTTTTTATTTAAAAATACCTTTACAATAAAAAAGAACCATTTTTTAACTTATTCTATATCTATTATCTATGAAAATAAAAATTTTGGTTTCGGCATTTTTAGTTCTTATTTTATTTTTTCGAAGTAATGCAAACAATTTAATATTGTATGACCCACCTAAGGAAGCTCTTTCTGCACCGGAATTTGAGTTAGAGGTCAATGGACAAAAAGTATTTGTTTATAATACAAGAACCGCAGCCATTGCCTATTTTTCATTTGAAGGAAAAGTGGATTTGAAAATTACTTTTTTATCCCCGGTTTATAATTTCGATATTCGTCCGAAAAGCAGAAAAATTGAATCTGTATTGTATCGTAATCAAATAAGTTTTAGCTTAGATATGCCAGAAAACCTAAGCATAGAAATAAATAAAAATATCAAAAGACCTTTATTCATTTTTGCCAATCCGATTGAGACAAACATTGCGGATAAAAACGATAAAAATGTTCTATTCTTTGAAGGTGGAAAAATACATAGACCGGGAATTATAACGTTAAAAAGTAATCAAACTGTTTACATTGAGGGAGGCGCTATTGTTCAGGGATCATTCAAAACCGATAAAGGTTCTGATATAAAAATCATAGGGCGTGGAATGATTGACAATAGTATGTACAAAGAACAGGAAGCCCGTCCGATTGAAATAAACGAAAGCAACAATGTTTTATTGGAGGGATTCATCATCACCGAATCAAAGCATTGGACTTGTGCATCTTTTGCCTCAAAAAATATCACTTACAGAAATATAAAAATTGTTTCTGATAATCCGGTTGACGATGGAATCGATATTGTAGGCTGTCAAAATGTATTGATAGATGGTTGTTTTATAAGAACAAAAGACGATTGTATTGCTGTAAAATCAGGCATAAACTATTATACAAAATTCAACAGCAGTTTTAATGTGGATAATATTATAATTCAAAATTCTGTGATGTGGAATGGTGCATGGGGAAATGGCTTGGAAATTGGTTTTGAAACCCGTTGTGATACCATTCAAAACGTAACTTTTAGAAACTGCGATTTAATCCATGTGGAAGGACCCGAAGGAACTTTTACAATACACAATGGCGACAGGGCATTGGTGAAAAATATTCTATATGAAAATATTCGTGTGGAAGATTCAAGGGGTTGGCTCATTGATTTCAAAATATTAAAATCCCGATATTCAAAAGACACAAAGAGAGGAAAAATTGAGAATATTTGTTTCAAAAACATTATGGTTGAAGGTGAAAATTTTCCATATTCACAACTAATGGGTTTTGATGAATCAAATAAAATTGACGGTGTAAGCCTTGAAAATTTCACCATTCATGGTATCCGTGTTAATAGTGTTTACAATGGAATCATTACTACGATTCATACAGAAAATTTGATATTCAAATAATTAATTCTACTTTGGCAGATTAAAATAATCAAAAATAAAATTGCAGATAATCTTCATTTTATTTACTTTAGCGACGTAAAATAAATGAAATGAGATAACCCAAAGTAACATATAAAGTATAGGG
>Ga0316608_1000900_pt1 | contig 12539 bp, 9 predicted proteins | sample MIS2016152B_MG_FD_207673 | JGI IMG/M metagenome (GOLD analysis project Ga0316608, IMG submission 207673) | Microbial mat bacterial communities from Middle Island sinkhole, Lake Huron, Michigan, United States - MIS.2016.152B | ecosystem: Environmental > Aquatic > Freshwater > Lake > Sediment...
ATTCCCAACCAGGATGTGATGAGCCGACATCGAGGTGCCAAACAATTCTCTCGATGGGTACTCTTAAGAATTATTAGCCTGTTATCCCTAGCGTACCTTTTATTCGTTAAGCGATATCTCTACCGTTTAAATATATCGGATCACTATGACAAGTATACTTAATACTCTTTAAAAATTTGTAAATTTTTAAATCAAATCGGATGTAATTCATTATAATTTATTAAATACAAAGTGAATTGTATTTTTTATTGATTTTTTGTTCACCTCCGTTACTATTTTGGAGGCTACCGCCCCAGTTAAACTAGCACTCATAAACTTTAAATACTTTTCATGTATAAAATATTCTAAATTTAACCTGTTTAAGTAAAAAATATTTTATATATTGATGATCATGGGTGGCGGTCATACAACATTAAACATTGTTTAATTTACAAAATTAAATTAATTTATGATTCCAGTAAAGATGCATAGGGTCTCTCCGTCCCGTTGTGTTAAATAGGCATTTTCACCTATAATTCAATTTCGTAAAGATACAATTTGAGACAGTGGGAAAGTCGTTACGCCATTCGACAGGACGAAAATTACTCGCCAATGGATTTTGCTACCTTAGGACCCTCAGAATAAGGCCGCCGTTTACTGGGATTTATTAAAAAAAAAATAATTAGCTTAATACTAATTTGTTTCATCTTTCAGCACAGGGCAGGCGTCAGACCCAATACTTCATATAAAAATTTAGCAGAGTCCTGTGTTTTTGTTAAACAGTCGCTATCCCCTCTTTTATTACACTAATTTCTTAGTCCTTCTTTTCCCGAAGTTACGAAGTTAATTTGCCGAGTTCCTTAAATTATATTACCTTTTCACTTTAGTATATTCAACCCATTAACCGGTGTTGGTTTTTGTACAATTTATTTAATTTAAAATCTTTGATTAATTAATTAAAAATTATAGTTTTTTTAAATATTTATATCTTTTATACTAAACTTTAACCAATCATTTAATATAAATTCAAAAATATGTCGATATAATAATACCCTTCATTTACTCGAACTTCTTCAATAATTTAGGGATTGTTTGTAAATATAATTTATTTACTTATTTCTCGTTGTTGATGTACAGTGCAACGAAAACTAATAACTTTCAGTGGTGTTGAATTTAACCATTTAATACAAATAAATACATAAATATCGAAATATTTAAACTAATAAACATTAACAAGTCTGTTTAAAAAAAACAGTTATTAGCTAAATGTATTAAACTATGGTAACAAAACACTTTACACTACTAATGCCAACATTATTTCTACTAATTTCTCAATCTAATTTTACAATTAGACATCAACAATATATAGAATACTCTACTACCAAATTGTTAACAATTTTTATAAATTCGGTTTATGTATATTAACTCCTATAAATTCTCAGCGTATAACTAGTATCAAAAATATATTCATTATTTTATATTAATCTTTTGCGCGGTTATGCGTTCATTATTTAGTGAAAGCTTCCATACCAATATCTTAGAGAATTTTCTAGATTTACACTTTTTATAGACTTATACATAATTAAGAACCTTATTTTATAATCTGGGCTGTTTCCCTTTCGATGTATAACCTTAGCGCCGATACATCTAACATACTAGTTTAATATTATTTATATTAATTTTTTTTTTAGAATACTTCCAAATATTCGTACCATATCTAAAAATAAATATACCCTAAATAATCAATACTAATAGCATTACTTAAATAATTTTCGTAGAGAACCAGCTATGACTAAACTTGATTGGCATTTCACCGCTAATCTAAAATCATCCCAGAATTTTGCAACATTCACGGGTTCAATCCTCAGTTAGTGTTAATAACATCAATTTGTTTTAGATTAGATCGTCTAGTTTCGGGTCTAATATATAAAAGTTAAACACATTAGCTTAGTCTAAAATTTAAATAAACAACCGTAATATATTAATTTGTTGGCCCATTATGCAAAAGGTACAGAATCGCATAAGCTTTAATCGGTTTATAATATCGGGTTTCAAAATCTTTTAACTTATAATTATTCAAATTTCTTTTCATCTTTCACTCACGTTACTCTTTTCTATCAATGTTATTTATATAGCATTAGGAAACGGTATTCCTATTCAATCACGAAATTCCATCTCATAATTTACTCAAGCCGTATTTAAATCTCTTTTAATACTATCTATATTTATTACGTATTCCATAAATGGTCTATAAAACCACACAATACACAAACTAATATTATTGGGTTATATTTGGTATTTAATATATATTTAACTAAACTTACCAAATTCTTACAATTAAATATTAAATATTGAAACATTTGTAAAGTATTCTAACATTATTTAAGATAATAATCAAGTAACTTAATAAAATATAAAAATCACCGGAGTCTATTAACTCAAACCCAACTTTTTCGGTTACTAAAAACCCCAATAAACCAGCTAGCATAGAGGCGATACCGCCCGATACAAAATCGACTTGCGGTACACGGGAATATTTTAATTTGGTATATCGTTTTTCTTTCTTAATAAAAAAAAAAATAAAATTATTGTATTTGGTGTATAAAATTCCTATATTCTCTAATAACATACTATTTGCCATAATAAAGTTATAGTAGTAATTCAAGCAAGAATTAAAGTTAATATTATAATTATTTAATAAGTATAAATTATTTGAAAATTTCATTCTGTACAAACCTATTATATCAATGGAATTTGTAAATTATTGTTTCATTTTAACGTATTTAAATACATGTAACTATAGTTATAAAATAAACTACTTAAATGTCAATAAAAAAAAATAAAAAAAAGTTTAGCTGAGAATTTTTGAAAGATTAAAAAGGTATAAATATTGATCACATTGTTATTGTTATAAATTTTAATACAATTTTTATATAAGCTGTAATAGTTAAATATAGAAGTAGTTTTTTTAAAAAAGTAAACCCTAATTACTTTTGTATTAGTATGTTTAAACTTAAAAATACGATTAGAATTGTCTATAACGTTAAATAATCAAAAATTAATTAAATATAATTTGCGAATATAATATATTTTTGATTTAGTAAGTTTTGTTTTTAACATAATTATTTTGTACAAATATATTAATAAAAAAAATTGCCGTATGATCGTACATGTTGATATAACATATTTGTTTTTTAATTAACTTAAACGCATCAATAGTTTTTATACGGTCATATGAATACTTCATATTAACTAGTTCAATAACATCACTGACGACTAATTTAATTCTATAGCCTCTACACCCCATTTCATACAATTCGTTATTTATATTTTGTATTATTTGATTATTAATATAATCCGATTTTGAATTAGTTCGGATAACGATAAAAAAAGCATTTGACAGTAGCTCTAATTTCATATTAAAATTTTTTATATTATTGAAAGAGTTGTTTAATTTTTTTATTTTACTAAAATTACCACGTTCCGTTTCTTTTAGAATTAAATTAGAAAAAATAATTTGAATAGAGTTGACTGCTTCATCCGAAAATTGAATTAATGGTGAGTGGGTAGTTGTGTTTGTATGTATATCGTAATGTGCGTTATTTACGATTATGTATTGTAAATTTTGATAATTATTAATGTATATAATTAAACCGTAAGAACACATATGGTGATGTACCGAGCTTAAACTAAAAAATCAATATAAATCACGTTGGTATGAGATTTTAATCAACGTTTGGAGTAGTTGGAGTATGTGTTTATTTATTAACATATTTAATAATTTAAAACTTTAATTTATATAAAGTTAAAAACCTAGTCTGTCGGAAGTTAATAAAAATAGGACCAAATATATACTTTGATCGTAAAAGTTTTTTTTTTTTTAATGCTAAACATGTATTATCTTTAACGAACATAACTGACGAGTCAAATCTAAACATTAAATATGATTGTCTGGTTATAATAACTTTAACCTTCAAACCTTTTCTAACTTTTTTTATCTTTCTAAAAATACTCATATTTTTAAATTTTTTATTAACTGCGAATCGAGCACTTCCTTTAATAAAAAAACTAATACACGTTCAACGTCTATGAAAACCACTATATAAATGAAATGTTCTAATTAAATTAAGACCGCTTTTATCTGTTGTTAGAAGTACTGTTTGTTTTTGAATCATGTTTTCGTTTTGTAAATACCCTACTAGTTGCTGGTACTCTATACTGTGAGAGGTGGTTTTGTGTTTTAAAAAAATAAATAGAATTTAATTTTGTTTTTTTACTATATAACATATTGTAGGATTTAAAAATTTTTGAAGTTATTTTAAATACTAATTTATATAAAAAAAAAATACATAATAAATCTATAAATAATAAAATAGATATCAATATAAACTCGAATGAATTAAAATTAAAAAATATTTCTTTAAATAAGTGCATTTCGGATAATCAAATTAATTGATGTGAAGCTATATAATTAATATAGTTTAGTAAAAAAAATCAATTATAACTTAAGTTGTATCTCATATTATCATTCAAACTAAAAATAATAACATTAAAGATTAATATACAATTTATTAACAAGAAAATTGTATTTTTTAAGGAATCGGTAAAAATGTATTTTTTATTTAAATATTTTAATAAATGGATAATTAGAGATAAGAAAATAAAAAAAACCCCCAAATCAATAATTATTAAAAAACAAATTAGTATATCAACTTCTAAAAAAAATAATAAACCCGAAACTATAAGTAAATAAATAATACCCAAAATAATTATAAAACTAAAATCAGTGACTCAATACAAAAATAATACAATAATTATTAAAATAATCTGAAAAATAAATAAATAGTTTAACATAGTTTATTTTAAAATATAATAATATAAATATGGATTATATAGTTCGTGATTCTTTGTTTTATTATATAAATAATAATCATTTTTATAAACTTTATTTTTTAATAAAATTAAATACTTACCTTGTCAATAATTGTTTCTAGAACATTCGTATAAATAAAAATTTAAACGAGTATTGTAACGACCAACACCAAAAGTTTTTACAATGTAAGTTTTTTTTTTAATTAAACTATCAAATAACATAAATATAAAACATAAAATACCAGCAATTGTTAACAAATGTGCAGCTGTGGTTAAGCTATGTCAGCCGCCCATTACAGCAGGATAATCTAAAACACGTCGTGGCATCCCAGAATAACCTAACCAAATCATAGGTATAACTGTAAATAATTGTCCAATTGTATAATATATATAATGTAGGTATGCGAAAAATCTATTATACCTAACACCGAAAATTGCTGGTAGATAAAAATATATACCTGCGAAACCTGCAAACATTAAAGACCCAGATAACATGACATGAAAATGGCCAACCACAAAGAACGTATCGTGAAATAAAACATCCATACCTGTATGAGCAACAGACATACCGCTAATACCACCAGAAATAAAAAAAAAAATAAAATTTAAAATGAAAACTAACGGTAATTCGAAATGTAGTGTACTGTTTATAAATGTAATAAATCAGTGCATTAATTTTGTAGCAGCCGGTACAGAAATCATCACAGTTAGTGTACTGTATAACATTCGTGTTGTGTGTGATAAACCAACCATATACATGTGATGACCTCATACAAAAAATCCTAAAAATGCAATTGTATACAAAGAATACATTAAACTAGCTCTTGCGGAAATTCGTTTTCTTAAATAAAATGAAAGTATTGTATTAACAAAACCGAAACAAGGTACAATTATAATGTAAACTTCCGGATGACCGAAAAATCAAAACATATGTTGAAATAAAACAGTATCCCCACCACCTGAGTAATCAAAGAAGGATGTTTTTCAATGTCTATCACTCAATAACATTAAAATACCTAACAATAACATAGGATTCGCTAAAATGGTCATTCAACACGTTACTATAATTGCTTCAGAGAAAAAAGATCTAGAATCTCTCATTTTTCTATTATTTAGGGTTGATAAATATCTATATGTTATTAAAAAATTTGAACAACTTATAATTGACGATAGTAGTGTAAAAACAACCACCCACAAACCTATGTCGGTTTTACCAAATAACGTATACTTTGGTCTTGATGAAAATGGTGTAATCATAGCCCATCCAGGTATTAAATCTTTTGCATTTTTTTCAACTACCCATAATAAATCAGAACCTTTAATATATTTTTTATATAAAGAATGTTGATTTCGAGAAACTAAAAGTCTACAACGTCAACCCTCTCGTTGTAATTTTAAATTTTTTCAATTATTTCAAATAAATAATTGTTTATTTTTATTTAAAAAAATATTCACAAAAGTATTATCAAAATATATATTAGATATTCATTTATTTTGTAAAAAATTATATTTATTAAAAATTATGTTACTAAAATAATAAAAAAAATTAAAATCTAATCCAGATTCAGTAATATTATCCTTATTGTTAGTTGAGTAATTTATATTAAATAGTTCATCATTTAAAATATCAAATAATTTATAATTATTTAGTTGATAATCCTCTAAAAAGTTTTTATCTATTATATTAATAAATTTTAAATTATACAAACATTTTGAAAAAAATTCATTCAAGAAATTTGTCATAATTACACCATTTATTGAATCAGAATTAACTCATAATGATTTTTTACTAATCAACGTCTTGTAATCAAAGGTAGTAAAAATATTATCAAAATTTTCTTCATAGGGTTTTTTTGGTAAATAGTTACCTATCTTTACCTTAAACTTTATGGTAGGATTTTCGTACGTTAGGTACCGTTTATTTGATATAAACTCTATACCTGTTTTATTAAAAATTAAATCAAACAGGTTGGTATAGCTACCTGAAACAGTAAAAAGTAGACTAGTGTTAATACTTTCATAACTGTTGACGTACGATTCGTAGTTAGTTAAAAATTTATTTAGATTGTATAATTTTAAAAAGTTGAACCGCGTTACTATTGTATTAATAAAAATTCTTGTAATATTATAAAAATAAATTAAAATATCCTCTAATGTATATGATAAACTTGGTATACCGCTGTATAAAGACCAACATTGTATAAAGAATTCATGTAATCGTTCTAAATAAACAAATAAAACATACTTGATTATTAAAAAACATCCACCAAATAATGTGTATAAAAAGTAAAATACAATTTTAATAACAATATATGCTGTATAAAAGCCAAAATATATCAGAAGAAGAATATTTTTTAATGATTGTTTTATTACAAACCAGTTTTGAGATAACGAAACAACTACATCTTTCATTAATAAGGATTCAATATTAAACATATTAGATTTTTGAATCGAATTTTCATGACCTATTTGTTTCTTTAAACCAATAAGTGAGTTATTTAAACTATCATTATAAACATTTTCATCTAATAATTCAAAAAAAAATTTTCTTCTAACAATACTCTGCAATTCTCGTATATTAAAACAATTCATACGTTGATAACGTCTATCGATACATACTAATTGACATAATACAATTAAACTTGCTGGCAAGAATCAGAATGCGGCGCTATTCATTCTTGGAAAAGCTACGTCGTGAACACCTAACTGTGTTGGTAATAAAAAATTAGTAAAAAATCCAAATAATAAAGGCATGGCCATAAAAAAAACCATAATAACTCCATGCGCAGATACAATAGTTAAATATTGTGCATTATCTCCAGCTAGTACACCTATTCCAGGATAAGCCATCTCAACACGTATAAGAGTCGCTAAAACCATCCCAACAACACCCGCTAATAATATAAATCAAAAATAATTTATAGAAATTTTTTTGTGATTTGTGGAATACAACCAATTGTTACAAAAATATATAAAATTTATTCTAGTGTAATTACCTCGTTTTAAAAAATTGGTTAATTCTATAAACCCTATTAAATAATTTAACATAAATTAATTTTAATATTTATATTTAAAATTAGTAATATTTTTAAATTTACTTACTGTAGATAAAAATAATTTACTTGAATTCGTGAACGTGTTTAATGTTTTGAATAGTTTTTTTTGTAAAATAATTATAACTAAACAGACTGAAATCTCAATGGCTGAGAAAATTAAAAAAAATAAAGTTAACGCTAGTAAATTGAAGTCGTCGTAAATTAACGCAGAGATCAAGTAAAAACAAAATAAAGTTATTCACAAAAATTCAGATATTATTAAAGATTTAAATGTATTTTCAAAACCAAAAATAAATGTAAAAATTAATAATCAAAAAATAGTTAATAATATATTAAATTCCGATAAATTCATTTTATAATGTTAATTTTTTTTAGATGTAACATAAAAATCCTCTAAATAACTTAAATTAACAGAATGTACTTCAAAAATAATTAAATAAATAATGTAAAATGCTAAAAAAACTCTAAAAATTTCCTCTAACATAAATAATCAATAATTAGAAATTTCTATAAATAATAAAAAAAATAAATTAAATAAATCATAATAATTTGAAAAATCTAAATCTATAGTATCTATATTAAAGTCCTCTAAATATACATTAAAATTACCATTTGTGGAACTTAGTAATAATATTGAGACATTTGAGATTTCCGAATTTTCGTTAAAATCCCCAAAAAATATACAATATGAATCTAAAAAATCATCCAAACCGTCATAAATATTTAATCGAAATAATAATAAAAAAAATCGTAACAATAGTGCAAATGTGTTTGACGTATCTCTAACAAATTGTTTGATTATAAATAAACTAATCTTACCCTCAATAACAGATTGTTCTAAAAATGAGAAATAATGAATTGAGTATTTGAATAATAAAAAAAAACAAATAAAAAGTAAAAAATATATTAGTTGCGTATCTAAGAACTCGACAAATTCTATTTTATTATCATTTAATTGTATAATTGTAAATAAAAAACTTTCCATTAATATAAAAAAAGAAATGAATAAAATATCAAAATTAATTCGATGGGTTTTAGCAAAAGTATTAAAAAAGAAAAAAAACTTATAATAAAATAAATCAAATTTAACTGAAATACCGGAAATTCTTAATAAATTTAATAATAAACTAATTACTAAAAAAAAAAAAATATTATAAAAAAAAAAAATAAAATCATCTAAATCGTATTTCTCTATATAGGTAAAGTAAAGTTTTAAATTTAAAATATCATAATCAATGATATAACTTAAACTTGAATAATATAACATGTCTATTATTACTAATAAGGAAGCACTGTTTTCCATATTAAGAGATATGGTATGAAAAAAAACAAATAAAAAGGAAATAAAAAAAGAATATATGGTATTTAAACTTATACATAAATCCATTAAATATATATATAAAAATAAATTTTCCTCAATATCTGAGGTAAGTGTTAAACTAAACATTTCTTTAATATCTAAAAAGTTTGTTAATAATAAAAAAAATTCATTATTGGTTACGGTATCGTTAAAAAATACAAAAATTTTAGAAAATTCGGAATTAAAAAAAATCAAAAAAATATTTTTTAAAAATATATCATTAAAAATTAATCAGTCTGAGTGGTCTAACGTTGATATATCAAATTGGTTTAAATAATTTATAAAAAATTCAAAATAAAACGATAAATTATAATCATTAGAAATATTTAACATAATTAATTTATTATTTATGTATGTGAGTAATAAATTCAAATTTTAACACCCATCACACCAGTATAAGTATTAATTGTTTTATACACGTATCTAGTACTGTATGTGTAATTCGATGGTGATGGTCGTAATATTTTAGCATACATTTTTCTGGTTCGTGCGTTCCCATCAACGCTAATCTTACCTCGAAATTCAAATTGGTATCCTTGAATATTATATAATGGGTATAGTAGTGAAAAATAAGTACGAAACATAAAAATTATAAATTTAAAAAATTTTCGTTGTTTCTTGAACTCAACTCTAGGTGTTACCAGTCTTATAATTTTTATTAATAAATGTATATCCTTGTTTTTAATAGATAAATACAATAACTTCATAACTAAAGATAAATCAAATTTATTTTTAAAAGTTCGGTAAAAGTGCTTTATTCTAAAAACCCAAATATTTAAAATTAATTTAAAAAGATTAGTAATGTCTGTAAAAGAATTTTTATAAATTAATAAATTAACGTTTTTACCAGTAAAACATTCTAAAAACGAACCAATTTCTACATACATAGATGAAAAATATATTATACGATCGTCACCCATATCGTGCGGATTTATTAACTTAAATTTAGTATTATTAAAAAGTAATTTATTTATTGTAAGGTTTTTAGACATATAATTTATTAATAAAAAAGGAAATAATATAATTAAATTAAAGAACAGTTTGTATGAAGTTATATTAAAGTAATATGTAAATATGTTTGCTTTTATAACGTTTGGTCTTTTTAATTGTTGAGTTGCATATTTACTATTTAAGAAACGATTAAGTTTGTAGTTCTTTGTATATTTTAAATACTTTTTTCCGTTTCAATAAACCTCATTCGTATAATAATAACCGTAATATAGTGTTATGATTTTAATTACTCTAGATATTATAGACAAACACTTATGGGGTTTAGTTTTATATTTAATTTTTTTTTTCCAAACTTTGTGTTTTTTTAAATATTTTTTAAGTAAGGTTTGGTTTATAATTTTAATTAAACTAATTTTAAGGGTATTTTTATTTAATTGTTTATTTTTGTAAAATTCACAGTCTTTAATATTTATTATTAAATTATTCGTTTTTAAATTAACAGTATACGGTCGACGAGCCTTATGTTTGTATTTTAAAATAAGTGTACGCGATATTCGTGCTCGATAGTAGCGTGACAGATATTGGTATTTTATAGTTACTTTATTTTTAGTTATCGTTAATTTTGGTTTATGTTTAAGTAAAAAAAACCAATTTAAGTTGTATTTTTTTTTTAATCTTTTAAACCTATCGTATGTTCGAGATGATTGTATAACGGTTTTATAACGTCCAGTAGAAAATCAACAATAGAGTCCTATTTTGTTAATTTTTAGAAATTGATCAATATACAAATTGTACAAATAACGTTTTGTATTTTTTTTAAATTTCGATTTAAATATAAATCGAAAAAATTTAGAATAAAAATAACTCAATTTATTGTAACGTTTTTTGGAAATTATTTTAACGAAAGAGGTGTACGATTTTTTAAAACTATTTTTTTTTTTTAAACTCTTTTTTTTTTTTATATATTTATGAAATCAGTTTTTTGTATAAGCAGTTAATCAACTATAAGCCTTAATTGTATTGAATTTAGAACTAAAAAAGTTATGACGACTTAATCTGTATTTTCGTTTTAATGTATTTGTATATTTATATTTAAAAAACTTGATTTTAATTTTTTTGGTATTTGTGGAGTATAAAATAATATTTTTTTTTTTTAAAAATAGAATATATTTGAAGTGTGTACTTAAACGGTCTACGTTAAGGTTATATTTATCCGGTATTAAGTATTTTTGTAACGTATTGGCGTTTGAGGTTTTTTTAACAATAAAAGGTAATTCATAATTATGTAAGGATCATGATGGTTGCTTAGCTAAGAACGTAAGTTTGTTATTAACTGTAGTTGAATTTAATTTAATTTTAAAAATTACATTATTTTTTATAAATAAAACAAAAAATAAAACATAATGCATCGGTGTATTTGGTATATAGCGTAAGACTAATCAAAAAAAGGTACTAGTTGATTGAATAATACAGAGGTAACAGGATTCGAACCCATAATAACAGTTTTGAAGACTGCGGTTTTACCATTAAACTATACCCCTAATTATGATTTAAAATAAATGCTATAAAATACATAATAAATCTCAACTTTTAGAAAATTTATATTATAATTATATGAATAATTTTTAATTAATTTATTTTCTTTTATTAATTTAGAATTAATGAAGAAAAATAAAATAATAATAATATCAACTAAATCTAGATAAGATGAAACCGCAGTTATTACACTAATGACAGTAAAAAAAATTTTAATTATAATAAAAAAATAACCAAGACATAATATTTGTAAAAACATATTAATTACCGATGTATAATTAAATAATGAAATATTTCATAGTAATAGTAGATAAAAAAAAAACATTTTTAACATATAAAACACCGAACCTCATTTAAATACAAATTTATATGTTAATGTTAAACTATAATATTAAAAATTTGAGATTTTTGACTAAATTTTTTAATACAATTACTATACTCACATACTAGCCGACTTAAATTATTTAAATTGTTTGACGTTTAAAATACAAAAAATATATATATAAATTTAATATATATATTTACTTTTTTTGGAATCCTCGATATTATTGAATGTCATCGTGGATTCGTAGTTTTTATTGTGTTTTTTATTTTTTCATTTCCCCTTGAACTTATTATTTTTTTTATTATTTACTTTTGAACTGTTATCAGTTGTTTGTTGAATAGACGATATCTCGTTTATAATATTTTCGAAGTAATCGGGGTTATCTGGGTTAAATCTCCATTTATCTTCTTCGTGTCTTTCTATTAAACGCTGAATTTCTAAAGGGGCGTCACGTTTAGTT
>Ga0316608_1000902_pt1 | contig 12534 bp, 14 predicted proteins | sample MIS2016152B_MG_FD_207673 | JGI IMG/M metagenome (GOLD analysis project Ga0316608, IMG submission 207673) | Microbial mat bacterial communities from Middle Island sinkhole, Lake Huron, Michigan, United States - MIS.2016.152B | ecosystem: Environmental > Aquatic > Freshwater > Lake > Sediment...
AATTTAGAATTAGGCGAAGTTGAAATTTTGGAGAATATATCGGATGAAAAACTAATATTGCTGAATACAGGTTTGAGAAAAACAGGGCTTGAGCTATTAGACGACAAGAAAAGCATGCTGGTTGAGAAAATAAAAATTATTATTATTGAATTAGTGCATTATTCCGAAGAACTGCTGAAAATAAATTTCTCGGATTACCTAAGTGAAAAGCTAAATTACGATTACACCTATTTGGCAAACCTTTTTTCAGAAAATCAGAGTACAACAATAGAACACTTTTATCTTACCCATAAAATTGAGCGGGTAAAAGAATTAATGATTTATGACGAACTTAATATTACCCAAATTGCCGATAAGCTTCATTACAGCAGTGTAGCGCATCTTTCGAACCAGTTTAAAAAGATGACCGGATTAACTCCTTCACAATACAAACAACTTAAACAACGAAGCCGCAATCCTCTTGAGAAAGTGTGAATGATACAACTCTTTTCCTTTGTTGTGTAACACTTACAAAATCTCACCTCCTATCTTTACCGGAAAATAATTACTACATATTTAGAAGCTCAATATGTAAGAGTTTTACAAAAGGGTTCGATAGCTTTCGGGATTCCATGTGATTATAAATAAATAATCATTGTTGTCCGGTAAAAAGTTGTTAATTCTTACAAAACTTGTAATATAACGGATTACAAACAGGTCGCCCCGCTGGGGCTTATTTTTGACGAGTATATTTTGTGCTACAAACAGGTCGTCGCTACGCAACTAAAAAAAGCAGCGTAGCTGCGAACTGTTTGTAGACAAATGAATACAACAAATGGCTCTAAGCCGCATAGCGGCGACCTGTTTTTTACCGGACAACAGTGATAAATAATCAAAACTAGACAAATGAAAAAATTAAAACTTTTTCAAGCATTATTATTAAGCGTTTTTTTGTGTGGATCGATTTCAGCTCAAACAAAACAAAAAGTAAACATTGCCGACCAACCCGGATGGGGTTCAGTAGGTTACGAATATGTTGAATATTATTACCTTCCGGATCTGGAAACGTATTATTCTGTATCAAAGCAAAAGTTTATTTATCTTGAAAAGAGCCGATGGGTCAAGAATTCAATATTGCCATTAATTTTTATAAACTATGATATTTATAGCGGTAGAAAAGTAGTTCTAAATGAACCAAAACCTTATTTGAAACATGAAGAATTTAAGGTAAAATATATTTCAACATATAAGCGAACAGGGGTGAAGTCAATTCGCGATAGTCACGATCCCAAATACTTTATAAATAAAAACCATCCGGAACATGCTAATTGGTTGAAAGATCATAATTATAAGATGCCTCAGCTGGGGCAGAATACCTGGAATTGATTTTTTTATTAAACGACTATTGGTTATTCAATGCCGATGATATAAGACGCTTTAGCGGCGAAATCCTTAGTAGGAAACGAAAATAATACAATCTCTATTTTATTTCATTGTTGTTCGGTAAAAAGTTGTTAATTCTTACAAAACTTGTAATATAACAGTTCGCCCCGCGGGGGGGGTATTTTTGACGAGTATATATTTTTACTACAAACAGGACGTCGCTACGCGACTAAAAAAACAGCGTAGCTGCGAACTGTTTGTAGACAAACGAATACAACAAATGGCTCTAAGCCGCATAGCGGCGATCTGTTTTTTACCGGACACAGTGATTTTATTTCTTTTCCTATTTCTATTGTATATCTATTGTATATCTATTGTATATCTATTTCCATTTATTTCTACTATATCACCATTTATTTCAATTTCTATTAATTTCTTAAATGTGTGAATGATGTAACTCTAAGCTAAAGTTTTGTAACACTTTTAAGGTAAACCAGGCCTACCTTTATTTAATATTAATTTATAGCAATCAGCCTGAAATCAACAGGCCTAAAAATCTAAAAAATGGCAATAACTACATTATTAAAGGAAAACTGGAAAGAAGATAAACATAATCTTTTTACCACCATTGAAACATTGAAAAAGAGCCTGGCTGATTATAAAGTAGAACGAAAAACGGAATGGAGAACCTTTAAAAATAAATTTAAAGATGATATGAAAGAGGTAGATAAATCGTTGAAAAGGCTGACACACCTTTATAAAAAACAAATATAGGAATTTAAATATAGTTAAGGAGGCTTATATGAGTACTCGAAGAATTACTACATCAAACACAACCACACTCTATTTTATAGCATTTGTGGTTATCGTAGTGGCTTTTTTGCTATTAGGCGGAGGGCCATGGATAAAAGGAATAATGCACGGAAATATGCTTATTAATACAACAAACTGGCATTGGCCGCAAATACTGATAAGTTTAGGTCTAGGCTTTCTGATTGGGATAATTGTTGCTAAAAGAAGATGGTAAGCAACTGAAAGTTTGATTCCTGAGATAATGGTTTATAGAAATACACGCTTTCTAGAAACACTATCTAATGTCGTTTAGTTAAGAGTTAGGCTTCGACTCCAGCCTGACGAACTGGTAATAGTGTCATACTGAGCGGAGTCGAAGTGTGTAATTATTCAATTCCTAAACTAAATGACATTGAAACTCTATCGGAAAATAAAACTGCAAAAGCAGAAATTTTTCTTCATTTCACAAGGACGGCATCTGCCAATCATGGAAAGACGATGGAAACTATAAAACGGAAAGTTATGAAACTGAAAAACCTGTACTTTGTTTTTTTTGTATTGGTATCCACGAGCTTTAATATAGTAAAGCTCGATAAATCGCTAGCATTTGTAAATGATAATGCTGCTGAATTTCATTCAAATTTTTCCATACTTACTTCGGGTGATGTAGCATATTTTGAATGCGAAGATTTTGTGGACAATGCGTTAAATAATTATAGCATTGAAGTGTTTAGCCACGACTTTAAAAAGACTTTAAAATGTTCGAAGGAATTTGTGGTAAACAGGCACGATACTTCCGTGGTCGATACCGTGTATTCGTTTTCAAATTCTAAAAATAAAATTCAGATATACCGGGCGCTGCATAACGATTTCATTGTTACTTTCGATGTAACCGACGCGATGTTTAAACTTAAGGGTGATATTAAACCGGGTATGACAAAGACCGATTTTTTCCGTAAATTTAATCTGACCGAATCTATTAATAACAAGGTTCAAATTGTAAATTCAGATGGATCGATGAATTTTATGTTCTTTTTCGAAAATCATAGTTTAAAACGAATTAACAGTTTGCTTTACCTCGATTAGTATTTATTATTTCTCTGCTGTATACTTCACAGGCTTTTGCTCAAATGAAAACGATAAAAATAATTTCAGTGCTATTTTGCATTATTGCAGTATTTGCCTGCAATAATCAACAAAACGAAAAGGTCGAAAATAATGACACTGTTGTTCAAAGACCATTAGTTGATGAACCTGTGGGGAAAAAATTAGACACAACTGAGCAAAAGATTAAAAAGTCGTGCGAAGAAATTGTATCGGAAATTGTGAAAACTTCTCCCCGATATAAGCTAATAACAAAGGGCCTAAAAAGCGCTGTTGTAAAAAATGGCGGGCAGACTTTTGGAATTAGTTTGGAAGGGAGTCCTAATCCCTCAAAAGATAAAGCATGGGGATATTCGAAAACCTATGATTTTGTGGTATACGAAGTTTATACTGACAGGCAACTAAATATTGCACGGTTCTCGTTCGCCCCACAAAATAAGCAACTATTTGAATACGATGTGGTTCTCGATCGGCTCAAACCAATTGAATTTAACAATGAATTATTAGCAGAATTTGAGGCATTTTGCAAATAATCAAAGCAATAACTCATTTAGGGCAATTTTTCAAGAATTAAAAAAAGGGAATGGTCTTGATTCGTAAATGAATTTGACTTAGCCGATTTTATATCATTTACACCAACATAAATAAACAAAAAAATGAAAAAAGTATTGATTGCACTGGATTACGATCCCGCAGCACAGCGAGTAGCTGAAGTTGGATTTTCGTTAGCTAAATCGATGGAGGCCGATGTGTTTTTGCTACATGTTATCTCTGATCCTGTATACTATTCTTCACCCGAATATTCTCCCATTATGGGTTTTAGCGGCTACATGGATACTACTCAATTTCAACTCGATAATATTGATGGATTGAAAAACGCATCACAACATTATCTAGATAAAACTAAACTACACCTCGGAGATAAAAATATTGAAACCATAGTGGTAGAGGGAGACGGAGACTTTGCCGAATCGATTCTAATTACGGCAAAACATTTACATGCCGAGGTTATTGTTTTAGGATCGCACGGTAGAAGATGGCTCGAGGATATTTTATTAGGAAGTGTAACCGAAAAAATTCTCCGTCATTCTGCTATCCCGTTATTTATCATTCCAACTAAAAAACATAAATAACATGCTGAACAGATAAATTGAATTCATCTAACACCACTATGAACCTAAACAAACCTTTGAGATAAGCGAATAGTTTCATTAAAGCATTCAATAATTAAAAAAAAATGAAAAGAGATAAATTAGAGAAAATTGCGTCGGAGATAAGCAACCCCTGTGTTACTATTTCTATGAATACACACCGGACACATCCTGATAATACAAACGATATTATCCAGCTTAAAAATCTGGTTAAAGAAGCGGAAGTCCGTGTATCAAAGGAATATGAAGCGAGCGCTGTAAAAGGGTTGTTAGCAAAACTTAGGGAAATTGAAAGTGAAATAAGCTTTAATTATAATTTGGAAAGCTTGCATATTTTTCTTTCGAATAATACCAAAGAAATTGCAAAATCATCCTGGCCGGTTCAGCATGATACAATTCAGGTGGCCGAAAGCTTTGCGGTAAAACCATTGATCAAAGATTTTAACCGGGCAAAAGAGTATATGATACTTTTAATGTCTCAATCGGGGGTGAAATTGTTTCACGCACTGAATGATAATATAACTGGCGAAATTACCAACGATGATTTCCCTTTTACAGAAAACCCGCATATTACTTCCGAAAACGATAATATAAGCGACCCTAAGAAAAAGGACAATATTGTTCGTGAATTTTTGAATAAAATTGACAAAGCGTTAGTGAAAGTTCATAATGAAAATGAAATGAAATGTGTGGTGATTAGTACGGAAGAGAATTATAGTCATCTCATGAAGGTCGCCGACAAACCTTCTATGTTTTATGGCCATGTTGGTTACAATAATAGTGCAAATCATTCTATTGCAACAGATGCATGGCGACTTGTAAAAGCAATGCAATTTGAAAACAGGGGCAAAATAATTGAAGAAATGCAAGAAGCTGTTGGAAAAGGCAATGTCATCACCGATTTAGCAGAAATTCTGCGTGCAGTGAAAGAGGGCAGGGGAGATTTATTGATTACACATGACGATTTCCATCAAGCCGTAAAAATGACAGGCGAGTATTCATTCGTTCTTGTAAATGATGGTAATCAGCAAGGTGCAATAGCCGATATAACCAGCGAAATAGCCTGGGAAGTAATTTCAAAAAAAGGCCGGGCAATATTTACCGATCCGGAAGAAATGAAATCCTTAGGAGATATTGCTTTGAAAGTTAGGTACTAATAATTTATAAACATATTTTCAGTATCAATTTGTTTCCCGAATTAGTTGCATTCCATCGGTTTTGTAATTTAAATAAAGTAATTATGATACCATTTAAAAAACTTTCAACACAAGAAAACATTTCGCTTCTCAAATTTCCGGTTTATATTTCACTACTTGCCGCAAATGGAGATGGGATACTGGATGAGGCTGAAAAAAAATCAGCCGTCGAATTGGCAAATACAAAAACCTTTGCTTGCCATCCGCTACTTGTTGATTTTTTTAAGGAAGCCGTTATGGTATTCGAAAATAATTTAGCCCTGCTCGATAAAGAATTACCAAAAGAAAGAAATAGCAGGGATGCTGCTATAAAAAAGGAACTATTAAATCTTGAAAAATTAGTTTCGAAATTAGGAGGGAAATACGTAATTATTATGCACCAGAGTATGAACTCTTTTAAAGAACATGTATCAAAAGCACATCAAAATGTGCTGGCCGATTTTGTGTTCCCGCTTCCCATTACAGGTATAACAGAATAATTCGAAAGGCTTAATATTTGGTTTTTGAAATGGTTGGAGCTTTCCATTAGTAAATCGCCTTTTGATTCTTGGAAATAGAAATGCTTAATGCCATGTGTGAATAATATAACTCTTTAGTAAAGTTGTATAACACATATCTGGCTTAAGGTGCTGACATTTGCAATATAAAACTTTATTGCACAAAATTTTAATAATAAAAAATATGAAATCATCTAAAACACTTTCTCCACAGGAATATGCAACGCTTCTAAAATTTCCGGCATTCATATCTATTCTTGCTGCTTTCAGAGATTTTAAACTGGATGAGAATGAAAAAAAAACAGCTGTTAAGTTAGCCCATGCCCAAATCCTATATTGTGATCCGCTACTTGTAGAATTCTATAGGGAAGCAGACAAAGTTTTTGAAAATAATCTGGAACAAATCGATAAAGATTTGCCAAATGAAAAAGAAAGCAGGAAAGTTGCTATCAAAACGGCATTACTAAAACTTGAGAATATAGCTTTAAAGCTTGGAAACGAATATACCTCAGCTTTGAATCGCAGCTTGAATTCTTTTAAAGAGCAAGTATCTAAAGCCCATTATAATGTAATTTCCGATTTTGTATTGCCCATTACAGTTCTTGGGTTGACTGATTCAAAGAAAAACGGAGATGCTTCCGAAACATAGATATTCTCCTCTATTTGAATTTATCTCCTGAGAGATTGCTGTTTATTAACAATATTCAAAAAAAATCAATTCGTATTCATTCTTTTTCCACAAACGCGATTATTCAAGGTTGTTAAATGCTGATTAAGGAACTGATATGCTGAATGACAATGCATTAATTCTCTAAAAAAATGACTTTCGTAGATTATTATAAAATATTAGGGATTGATAAATCAGCCACTCCAAAAGATATAAAGGATGCCTATCGGAAATTAGCCCGTAAATATCATCCTGATTTGAATCCCAACGATAAGGATGCGAAGAAGAATTTTCAGCAAATTAATGAAGCAAATGAAGTATTAAGCGATCCGGAAAAGCGTAAGAAATTTGATCAATATGGAACGGATTGGAAACATGCCGAAGAATATGAAACAGCAAAAAAACAGCAGCAACAATCATCAGGTCAGAGCAGGTCACGGTATTCGGGGCAGCAATCCGAAGGGGATTTTTCAGATTTCTTTGAGTCTATGTTCGGAGGACGAGCAACCTCAGGCAGAAACCAGCAGGTGAAATACAGAGGAGAGGACTTTAATGCCGAATTACATCTTGAGCTTATTGATGCATCTGCCACTCATAAGCAAACCCTTACGGTTAATGGGAAAAAAATTCGAATTACTATCCCGGCAGGAATTGAAAACGGACAAACCATTAAAATAACAGGGCATGGTGGAGCTGGAGTGAATGGCGGTCCCAATGGCGATTTATACATCAATTTTTCCATTGCTAATCACCCTGTCTTTAAGCGATTGGGAAATAATCTATATGCCTCGTTCGGTTTAGATTTATACACAGCCGTGTTGGGTGGTGAAATAACCATCGAAACAATGACGGGGAAAGTTAAATTGAAAGTAAACCCCGAAACCCAAACCGGAAGTAAAATAAAATTAGCAGGCAAGGGATTTCCGGTATATAAGGAGGAAGGGCACTTTGGAGATTTGTATGTAACCTGGGTCATTAAAATCCCAACAAATTTAAGCGATCAACAGAAAGTTCTCTTTAGCGAATTATCCAAACTTTAATCAATTAGGAAAAGACAAATGCTGATTTGCGAATAAAACCTGAACTATGCAAAAAAAGAACTTAATAGCAATAAATGAATTTTGCCTGCAACATCATATCGATTTTTCATTTATTAATACACTACAACAAACCGGGCTGATTCAAATTACGAACGTAAAGGAAACAGTTTACATTGATGCAGATCAGTTAAAGCAACTCGAGAAATTTGTACAATTCTATTTTGAGCTGGATATAAACCTGGAAGGTATAGAAACTATAACCCATTTATTACAACGCATCAACTCGTTGCAAGATGAAAATATTGCTTTGAGAAACAAGCTCCGGCTATATGAAATGGCATAGTAAAACTAGAATTAATGTATAACACTTTATTCCTGATATAACTGAAAAGAACATTCCAAATTGGACTTGGATGGATCATTCCGATGCTTCTTTTATGGAATTAAGTAACGGCTTCATTTTGTATAACAGTGTTGCTTCGAAATATATCTACTAAAAAATAATTCAATTTGAGTAAGGGTAAAGATTGGATGCATACACTTATCATAGAGTAGTTTAAGTAAATAAAATGGAAAATATATGGAGTTATTCCCTCACTGTTTTTATGGCTTTTTTTGCCATTATGAACCCTATGGTAAATATCCCAATTTTTGTAAAATTAACAGAGGGTGTTGATGAAAGGAAAAAAAAGGAGATCGCAAAAACAGCGAATATTGTCGCCTTAATTATTGTTGTCTCATTTATTTTAATTGGGAAATATATTTTTCAGATTTTCGGGTTAACTATCCCTGCATTCAAAGTATTTGGCGGAATTTTAATCTTTTTTATTGGCTTTGAAATGCTTCAATCTAAAAAATCCACCATTCACCTTCAGGAAAAAGCAGAATTTGACGAAGGGGTCGCCATATCGCCATTAGCCATTCCGGTTATGGCAGGTCCCGGAACAATTGTTACAGCAATGAATTTTGTTGTCGATGTCAGTTTTCTTCAGGTTCTGCTTACAATCCTGCTATTCGCCGTAATTATTTTATTAACATATTTGGCTTTTATTTATAGTAGTTACATTGTGAAGCTTGTTGGAGAGAAGAACTTTGTTATTATCGGTAAAATAATGGGCCTGATTTTAGGTGTACTGGGTGCCAATATGTTGATACAAGGAATTAAACTTGCGTTTAACATTTAGTGAATTGCGCGTTTAAATCCCCAATAGTTAATTGTTAATAAATTGATCGTTAAGGCTTCTACTCTAAGACTTTTAATTCAGGTTTAAAATCTTTTTTCCAAAAAAGATAACTCAGGGTTATTCCCATAACCAGATTTTGCGATTTTGCCAGGTTGGTAGAGGTATCTGTCTTAAAAAGACTATGCAAGCCATACAATACACGAAATTCGAGTTGAAAGTCGCCAATAGGAGTGGCCTGCATTAACCCTAAACCACCGCAAAGTCCCAGTTCGAATGTGCTGTCTAATTTTCGACCGTAATAAAGCATTGTATCTCCTGCATTTTTTAAATTCATCGTTTCTTTGCCCGAAGAATAAAAAGAAAGTGCAGGGCCAACATTTAAAAAGGCATGCGTTTTATCGCCTCCAATAATAAAGTGGGTTAATACGGGAACTTCCGTGTAATTTAGTTTTCGGCTGTATAAATTGCCTGAATCCAGTTTTTCGGACCAACCCCTTTGAGAGTAATTTACTTCGGCCTGAATACCGGCAAAGGATTCCGAAACATATTTAATAACAAGTCCTCCGGTATATCCTGTCGTAATATTCTGCTCCAATTTAGGATCAAAGTTTAATTTGGATAAATTAACACCTTGCTTTATTCCAAAGCTTAATAATGATTTAGTAATAGGCTGGGCATTCGATTTTTGAAAAGAGATGAGCAAAATCAATATGCTCAAAATTTTGAGATAAATAGTAAACTTCATTCGTACTAACCTTAGTCTTGCTGACATTTTTGAAATTTAAAAGAAATCAAAGAAAGGAAACTTTTAGCTAAAAACTTCAAAAATAGTAAAGCTTATGCTGAAAAGCCAAACTTCAAAGCATCGATAAAAAAAATAAAAAAATAATTGGGATTTATAAAGCTGCTATTTTTTCGCTGTAAGCATTTACTTTTTCAGAAAGTTTTAAAGTATAAGTATAATCGCACGAAATAATATCCAGCATGGTTTCCATCCGTGCCTGCATTATTTGTTTAGGATCAGTTAGTCCTGCCGCAATAAACATTAATATGTGCTCGTCGGCTACATCCGTAGGTATTCCAAGTATATTTTGAACCTTATTGCGAAAAACACTGCATTCAGCTAGAATTTCTACAAAAGGTTTTCCATTTAAATTTATATCAAGCTTAGGCCACATCTTGGGTGGTTTGTAGAGTACATATTCATATTTCATGATTTTTGAAATAAAATCGGGTTCCAGATCGAATCCAAACTTTTCGCTTTCTTCAAACCAGCGCGAATGAATAAAAGGTGCTGGTGGGGAGATCATAACACTGTCGGGCATTGTTTTGCGAAGTAATGCCAGGTTGTCGTCTTCCACCTGTTGAAGGTTAATATGGGGAGGCAGGGGGGGAGGGTAAATTAGTGCCAGCAAAAGAAAAGCTTTTATTCCTGTATTCTTCTCTGCTTCCCGAAATGCTTTAACAGTATAATAAATATCTTCGGAGGTAATACCCTTATTCATTATTTCCTTGTTCACCTGGTCGTTTCCACATTCACCCCCCATAAAAATCGCCCGGAGTCCGCTGTGGAGCATCACTTCGTAGTTTGCAAGCAAATCGGCATAGTTGTTTTTAGCAAATTTTATTGCCCTTGATCCCATGGAATAGATTATCTGAATATTTTCACTAATCAGTCTTTCAGCTATCTTTGCTCCAAAATGAGGAGGAGTATCAGAACCTGCAAACCGAAAAAGGCCGATACCCTGCGATTTCATTGATCGAATTTCGCCCATAATCTCGTCCATGTTTCGCTGTTGATTTTCTTTGTTGAAATAATTATGGACACAGAAATTGCATTTTCCCCAGGGGCAACCGCTCGATTCTACCAGAACATGCACTTTTACTTTGTCCGGATTAATTTCGTAGCGAAGGCTTTCGGAGTTGGAATTTCCAATATGATTGCCGGTAAATTTTTCTATCTGTCCATTTTCTTTAAAAAAAACGGTGCCCAGGTCTCCTTGTTGTGCTCTTTTTCTGAATTCATTCAGAACCGCAGTCTTATCCCATTTATCAGCATATTTATCAGCAATTGATAAAATTGAATTTATAGCGTTACTGCCTGGCCCGGCAATACCCAGGTCGAACTGGCTCTCTTTAATGAGTTGTTCTTCGTAAAGGGTAACATGGTATCCTCCTGAAATAACAATGATATCGGGAATTTTCTTTTTTATCCGTTTCGCTAAATAATTTGCATTACGAAAAGCATCTCCATACCACACTTTTATACCTAACAATTTAGTATTATCTTTTTTAATAGCACTAATCAGTTTGTCGAGCTCTTTTTTCAAATACCTTTTTTGGAAAAAATTGAGCAATTTTTGAAGGACTAAAGCAATAATTTGTAAAACATGCTTTTGGAAACTGGAGGGCGATTGGAAAATAATTTTGTACAATTTACGAAGCGTCAAGACCAACCAGCCAGGCGATAGTTTAAGGTAATATTGATTATTCGCAAAATCGACCACAACAGCTTTATGGCCTCTGCTTTCAACCATCGATTTAATGGTTGCCAGACCGTTTTCATAAAATGTATCGCTTATAGACCGCCTTCGGTAAGCAATCGAATTCCAAAGATATATTTTAGCCATTACTCAAGTTTTTACAAGCATTTCGGTTTAACTTTCCCAGGGCAGTCACCGGGATTTCATTTGTTGTTATGATGTTAGTTATAATGGTTTCCCCTAAATATTGTTCAATTGTTTTTTTGATTTCTATCTTTAAAGCTTCACGATCTTCATGATGGGTTGAAATAACAATAATTGGTATTCCATTGTAAACAGTTACGGCACAATGCTTTACATCGTCGAATGTGTATATCAGGTCTTCAATTTCCGAGGCAAAAACCAAACGCTTATCGTTAGAAAAAACTAAATCTTCTTTTCTTCCTAGCACACGCAAAAACCCTTTCGGATCAAAATACCCATAGTCGCTCGATCTATACCAGGATCCATGAAATGAATTTTGCTGTTCTTCCGGACTCTTTAAGTAACCGTTAGAAACGGTTCCACCTTTAATATTTATTATTCCGGTTTTTCCAGTAATTGATAAATCGTTGCCCAGGTCGTCTACCGTTTTTAAGTTTATTCCTTTCAATATTTTGCCTACTGTTTTGAGGGCAGAGGGATCAACCATTTTACCATCAAAATAATCGTTTGGCGATAGCATTGTTAAAGGAGGAAGTACTTCTACCATTCCATAGCTTATATAAACTATGGGGCCAAAGTATTCAATTGCCTTTATTATCACCACCGAGGAGGTTACTTCAGTTCCTATAATTATTTGGACAAGGTGAGGATAGTGGATTTGACTATTTTTTGAATAATAAAACAGCTTATAAAAATTTGTAGGAGTAATAAACAACCGGTTAACCTCATTTTTTATAAGGGTTGCAGAGAGTTCTGCCGGCGTAAAACCAGGAGAAAGGATAATTTGAGTCATACCCGAAAGAAAAGTTGGTAAAAAAGTAGTGGAGCCAGCGGTTGCATATGGCAACGTGCAG
>Ga0316608_1000904_pt1 | contig 12519 bp, 7 predicted proteins | sample MIS2016152B_MG_FD_207673 | JGI IMG/M metagenome (GOLD analysis project Ga0316608, IMG submission 207673) | Microbial mat bacterial communities from Middle Island sinkhole, Lake Huron, Michigan, United States - MIS.2016.152B | ecosystem: Environmental > Aquatic > Freshwater > Lake > Sediment...
CAGAGAGATCAAGAGAAGGCTGACCGTGAAAGAGTTAAAAGTGAGATGGATATAGTCGACTTTAAGAATAAACAAGCAGCACAAACAGTACTAATGAATAATCTTCCTATTGTGGATAAGCTGCTCAATGATGGCACATCAGACGAGAAGGTGTATAACTCCCCTGAGTATAAATCTACTATAGCAGCATTATCTATTGTAGACCCTAAATCGGCAGCGGGATTCTTCTCAGATGCACAGAAGAGAAGATATGAGTCATCCAAGGATGCTAAAGAAATTGCTTCTTACAGTGTTGTAGCTCCAGTATATACAGAAGGCTTCCCTTTGGTAATGGATGCTATAAAAGCAGGTAAGTCGATTACAGAGTCTATACAGCCTATAAAGGAAAAGCTTGATAGTTTATATCGCACGGGTCAAATAAGCACCTCTGTGTACAAGCAAACTCTCAAGGATTACATAGATTTAACTAAACAGTCAATGAATAAATTGAATGGCACAGATACTCCAGAACACTATACAAGTTATGACTCCTCAGGTCAAGTAACTACAGATCCTGGTAAGGTAGCCAGACAAGTTAGTGATAAGACGGGTAAAATTAGCACTATTGGGGGCTCTGTAGATCCTTTGAATCAAGCTATTGCTGATCGTATGGCGGCTAGAAATAAAGAAACTCCTACAGCTAAACCTACTACTAAAGAGGTAAAGAAACAAGGTTTTGATCCAAGAAATATCTTTGGAGGAAATGACTAATGGGTATTATAGACCCGAATAAAGAGACTAAGCCTGATTTTGTAAAGAGCATGTATGATAGAGCCGTGGATACAGTTACGGCTCCAAGCTCTATGGTGCATAATCCAGGAGTAGCTCTCGCAGGTTTAGGTGTAGGAGCAGTCAAGAATATTACTGATATGGCTGCTATACCGCTGAGTGTTGCCCAGCAAGCGGGGAGCTACCTAACAGGTAAGGGGGCAGTGAAGCCTGAAGATGATCTATTTAAGAAATATGAAACAGCCTCCCAGAATCTTGCAATTGATATAGGCACCCTTGGTAATAGGGATAAGCTGAGTGCAACAGAACTTCAAAGTGCTCAGAAAGCGGCGGCAGGATCTGAATTCCTTGGTAGTTTTATTGGTATGCACGGAGTTGGGAGTAAAGTTCCAGTTCTAAAGGGGGGATTACCTGGAGTAGCAGGAGAAGTACTTACCAAGGCGAATATAAAGAAGTCTAAATTTATTTCAGGGGCTGCTAAAACACTGCCAGATATAGTTTTCCAAAGTATGGCTAAAGCCCAGGAAACAGGTAAGAAACTAATGAAGCCCCAAGATCTCCTCACATCAGATCTCTCCAGTCTTATAAATCCTAAGACAGCAACTAATATAATAGCAGCAAAAGCACCTGAGGCTATTGTAGCATTGAGTGAGGCTTATAATATGCCTATTGCTAAAATACAGGATGTTGGAGATACCCTATTTCAAAGATTTAAAGAAGAAAATAAGGGAGTTCCCCTGGAAGATCAAGTAAACGCAGAGAATTTTGTAAAAGCGGAAGTTGAATCTATTTTAGGATCGCATAATATAGATCCTCAGGCTAAACAGTTAATAACTCAGGAGCTAACGAGTGCGTTACGAGAAAAAAAAGTCATGGCTGGTAATAAGAAAGAAGCAGTAAAGAAATTTAATACTCTTCTAGACCAGAGCCATCAGGCTAAAAGTCTTAGGGAACGCTTATCAGACCCCAATTCTCCTATAGAAGATATTGAGATAGCAAGAGGAGAGCAGGAAATACTCAATCAGGTAGAATATGACCCAATTAAATTAGAAAGAGCCGCAAGGGACTTGAGAAAGCAGTATGAGGATCAGTATATAGAACAATCTATAGACCCTCGTGTAAAGTTGAGCAAGGAGCAGTTACAAGGTGTTCTATCAAAAAGAAGACAGCTTATATTTAATAAATTACATGAAGTAGATCCTCAATTAGCTTTTAATTTTGATAAATCCTCAACCCAGACCTTTGTAGGTAGAATGGGACAGTTCGGAAACTTATTCAAAGCAGAACCTTTATTCGGAGACTTTACACAGATAAATGAGGCTCTTCCAATAACACTTATTAAAGGTGCTGAAAAATTAGGTGTAGATCCCCTCAATGTCGCTAGAAATAAAGAAACATTTCCTACCTGGTATTCTAACCCAAAAATACAGGATGTTATTAATAAAACTATTATAGAGCCAAATAGAACTCAGTTTGATGCTGTTTATCATTCTGGTGAAGTAAAGAATGGTAATAAGATTGGTGTAGGTAAAAAAAGTATACAAGATACAGTTATGGATCATGTAGCTAGTGTAGGTATGTCAAATCAAATACAATTTAGACAAAGACTTATTGAGAATATAATACTGCCCGAGGCTTATGCTTTAGTAAAAGCTCATGGACAGCTTAAGGAAGGTACGGCAGCATTTAATAATGCTATAATGAACCATGCAAGAAACTACATAGAAGAGTCTGGTATGATACCTCCCGAGGCATCTGTGGTCTCCTTTCAGGATACTCAGGGTCGTGTAGTAACACATAAAGGAGCTTATGATGCGCTACAGGATCAGATAACCGACTACGCTCAGAAAACAGGTGGTCTAAGTAAAGATATAGTCTCAGCCTCAAACTTCATGCTTAAGTGGGTGAGAGGAGCATCTCAAGCCAAGTTAAAGTCATGGAATATTTTAAACGAGTCACTAGAGCATATAACTAGAACTGGAGAGGTAACCCCTGCTCAGAAAATGCTTATTACAAATTCAGTAGTAGATTTAGTTGCAGGAACTATACTATTTGGTGGTAGAGGTCTTAGAATTCCAGGATTGATAATTGAAAATCCTGCTAAGGCAATGGACACATCTGAATCCCCTGATACCTTAGGCTCTTTTATCTCAGGAGCGATAGCCACAATCCTAAAAATGAATCCTGAGATGGCAAGGGAATTGAAAGATGGTCTCTTCTATAAGGCAACGGGTCTATCATCTGCCCGTACAAATAATATGCCTCTCCCCGTATTCGGGCAAGGTAATGAGATATTCTCCTCTATTGTACAGAAGAAGTTTGGGACATTAATAAAAAACATATTTACTAAAGGTCTCACAGCAGATTATTATACATCTAGAGAAGCTTTCTCAGATTTACTAACTACAGTTGTATCTCAGGATACTGAAATAGCCTCTGATGTAAACTCTGTAGGTCATAGATATGACTCTAAGGGAAATGTAATAGAGATAGATGAAGAGAAGCACCCCCTAGCCCACGCTCCAGGTGTAGACTTTACCAAGAATATGCCAGGTAAAGACCAGAAGCAGGGGGACGTTACCTATACGGCAGCACAGAAGAATCTACAGAAAAAATATAGTAGATTAGAGCTAAAAGATCTCTTCAAAGGAGATAATATGAATCTTCTAATAGATGATCTGACTGAGGTGTATCCTGGCAATCCTACTAAAATTAAAACAGTAATGAAGAAAATCATCAGAGATAAACTAGTGCCTGACAGCGGGGATACATTTACAAACTTAGCCACAGCAGCCTCTATAGGAGTTAGTTCTGGTGATTATAGTATATCCGTAAATGATCCAACCTTAAAAAGTCTAACTGAGGATCAGGTAATAGAGATGGCAGCCTTGTCTCAAGTTACACAAGGGAAGTCAAAGTCTGTTAGAAATCTACTGGCTCAGTCAGGAAGATTAAAGTTAGAGGATGAGAAGGTTATGGATAAGTTTTTAGATAAGGTAGAAGAGATACAGAGTAAGGTAGATAAGAGTCTTGAATAATAGGTCATCAAACCAGGGTTATAATTAAGTAAATAATATGAGTAATGGACAAAGCACAGGATTAGGAAACTGGATATACAGCCCAAGTGAGCTGGTAACAAATATACCAAGTGATTTTTTCGTGAGATTAGAAAATTTTCAATTCACACCTCTCAATAGATTAGAGAGCCGCCCTGGTCTGGAACCTGTGCATTACTTCATCAATAGCCCGGAAACGGGTTATGAGAAGTATAAAGGGTTAATAACTCCATCAGTAACTGTGGAAACTGATAAAGACTGCTTCCTAAATAACATCACCACTGCCACCCTGGAGCTCTTTGGCGACGCTTTAATATTCTCTGGACCCAATGCATCCAGTTTCCATATTGTGCCCTTCTCATTGACAAAGAACTCATACTCAAAGCATTATGAGTATATTGCCAAGGATGAGAATGGAGTGCCTGTGCCAGGGGATGAGCGTGGTGGTTACCACATTTATAATGGTAAGCCCTTGTTCTGGAATGGAAGAGGAACATACCAAACCTTCGCTAACTCTATATCTGAGCAGAATTTCACCAGAATTAGTAATAGTATAGCGACCCTTGAGGATCAGACCATAATCGCTGCTTGCACATTTGAGAACCGCTTGGTAGTAGCCACTCTACAAGGATACCTAATGTGGTCTCAGCCCGATTGGAATGGCACAGACCCTTGGCAGGATAGTGTAGGAAGTGCTACAAACTTCTTACAGATCACCACAGATCCAGGGGAAATCATAGAGTTTGTTACCTCATTTAGAGGTGGTATAATGCTTTCCACGAAGCGTAGCTCTAACGTATCTGGGCGTATTATCAATATACCTACATTGGATCAGGGATCTACTAACTTCTCTATCATAGATACTGGTGTGGATTCCTTCTTCACTCGTAACTCTCTCATAACCTCCACAGATACTCTCGTGGGTATATGTCCTCAAGGGGTTATCAATGTGTCATATGACTCATTAGCCAGATCTGCTAAGGCGGAATTCTCTCAGTCGGCTCCTATAGTAGAATATCTCAATGAGGTTTTCTATGATAATACTATATTCCCTTATATAGATGCTCACTTGGATACTAAGAAACGTAAAGGCTATTTTATCCACGACTGGAGTATGAATAACTCAAGAGTTACCAAGATATTAGTATATGATTATAACTGTGATAAGTGGTCACTATTTACTACAGAATTGCCTATACAAAGAATATTTCAAATGTATGACCATATCTGTGCTGCTGGCTGGGTGCGTAATGGTAACAAAGTATCTCTTGCTATATGGTCATTATCAGATTATAATGCTGATGTCAGTATAAACTCTGTAACAACGCCAGGAGGTCAGTATACATGGACTGCAGAAACTGATATACCCTTCCTAAAAAGATTTGTGACTGGTGTTCAAAACCTAACTGAGCAAGGACCTCATGATGTGCCTGGCTCCCAGAAGAAACCTAAGCAGGTATTGATGAGTTACTCTGACCCTGCTGAATATAAATTCTTAATGAGAGCATTCTCCAAAGATAACTGGAGTGGTAAGATGGACGACGTTAACCTGTATAAGATGGAATATGCTGTGCCCTCAGAGGAATATGGGTTAGCTCAATGGGATGTTGCTACTAAAAACCATGAATTCTATCAAAGATATGTAATAAATATTCCTAACGTAAATCTATACTATCAGTTAGTATATGAATGCTCTTCTGAAGCCAAAATAACACTACATTCTATAGAGAAGAATAGGCACAACGTTAGTTAGGTATAATTAGACACGATGTATCAACCCTTCAATAAACTAAGCGGAAAGACAGTGAACTTTGAGCCTTTCCGCAAGATGATAGGTCATATGTATACCATGATTAACAGACTAGTCAGTGGTAAGACTTATGTCGATCTTTTTTCGGCTCAATATATAGCAACTCCTCTTACTGTAGCAGATACAAACTTTAATATCTCAGGGACATTAGCCTTTGATGGTAGGAACCAAATTCCAAATATCCCTTTGAAAGCCGTCGTGCGTAATATCAACTCTGATATGCTTATCACAGACGAAACAACCCTCGTCAAGGGCATGCCAGTGAGATTCAATACCAATATAGCAGGTGGGACAATGGGGAATCTAGTGAATAATAGAGTTTACTGGATCAATGCAGCCACTAGTGGTACAGCGATAACTCTAGGAAACTACTATAACTCTAGTAATATTACAATGGGCACCACAACAGGATCTCATGCCCTTACTCTTGCCCAACCCTTCCAGCAGGTAGATGAATCATCTCTATTCCGTAGGAATAATACCTATCCAGATCCGCAGCAAGGTTCTCTGGCTTATGGAGATATAGTCGGGACAAAGAGCACATTATACTACTATGATGGCAGTGCTTATAATATAGTTAAGTTAGGGTATCCTGGTGGAGTCGGCTATTATAATAATGGGGCTACATTCCACAATACATATACTGGCTGGTGCCACAGTAATGGTTCATATAAGATAGTAACAGCCTCTAACCAGATAAAAGTCATATTCAATTGGCTAGAAGTGGTTGAGAGCGTAACAGGTTCTAGAGATATCGTCCAGGGTCTTAGAACTAACCCTGTAACAGATTATAATATATTGATAACTAATACAGGTGGAGCAGGACTCAATACAGTTGATACAGGAACTATACTCGCAGATACCGCTTACTGGGTGTATATAGTATATAATCCAGAATCAAATACATATGGATGTGTGCTATCTCTAGATCCGAATACCCCTGTATTCCCTGTAAATAACTCAACATCTACTCAGTATAGATTCTACCAACGCTTGGGATGGGTTAGAACAGATACTACAGGAGCATTTCTACCTTCTTTGCAAGTAGATAAGCACTTCTGTTTCTTACAATGCCCTACTCCCACATTCTCAGTATCGTACTACGGCTCTGGTACATCTCCTGATATAGATCTATATGATGTAGGTGAGACTCTCTCGCTCAATTATCCCCGTGCAGAGTTTCTCGACAGGATACACTGGACATTAGGATTCAACGGCACAGGCTTGAATGGAGGCGCTAATTTAGTTACCAACCCTAATCCTCGCTCATACTACTATAACGGAGACCCTATCAATACGACTGTATCTACTAAGGGACCTGATAGTGATGGTGTTGTGCGTCAAGTATGTCAGATCTATAATGACTTCCCTGTAAATAAAAATGCTAATGGTATATTTAATGTAGGTCATGATAGTACAGGTACCTGCTACACTAACTGCTCTGGTTATATCTATGGATTTGTTTTTGGTGGTAATGTTACTCTATAGAGTATAATTAGATAGAATGTTTTATTCACCCATTAACCGAATTGATAACTCACCCTACACTCTATGGAGTGCGGGGGTTATCCAGCGTGAGATGGAGCATATATCTGCATGTATTTCAGACCTATCATCTAGACTTTTCAATACCAATACTGTGCAAACAGTAGGAGGTCAGAAAACCTTTTCAGATCTTTACTTCCAAAACCAATCCCCTACATACGGCACAGTTATGGACTGGATCAACCACGACATATCTCCTGTGTTTGGTGCTGGTGCGGTTGCTTTGAGTAGAGATGGTGCTGCTAGTGAGGGTAAGTTTACTAAACCTAATGTTTCAGGGGTTGTGATGGATGCTGCTCTAAAGAATCCAGTATTCTCTCAGAATAGTATTTCAATTACTGGTGGTACAGATAATAGAGGCTTGAAAGTACTATACGTAGATGCTCCTAATGTACCTCTAGCTGCATTTGACTCTCAGAAACTAGGCTCTATACCTCAGTTTGGTAAGGGTTTAGTACAGCCTTATTACTGGGCAACCTCTCAGAACTGCTCTGGTACCATATTACTAGGTAGTACTGGAGAGACTCTCAGCGCAGGTACGAGTCGATATACTATAGATAGCGTAACTACTGCTGTTCCTCACTTCATTATCGCAGGTTATAATGAGGCTAAGGATACAGTGGATCTAGTATTAGCTCATAAAAGTAAACTAAGTGAACTACCAGCAGACTATAAGAGTCTATCTATTCTATGTGAGATACCTACCACAGTATATCCTCTGGCTACTACACAGAATATCTACTTCCAATATGATAATGGGATTATTAGAAACATAGTAAATCCAACCTCTACTTCTAAAGATGTGAATAGACCAACTCTAGATGATGAGTTTCCCTTAACTATGTCCCAAACTTGTATAGCCTTAACCTCCTTTACTAAAGGTTATAAACATCTAATGAATGGTCAAAGTCTCCTACCTCCTAATAACTCCGCTCCTGGTGAGACTTCTACAGTATTTTCTCCAGAGAGTAGGTACCAGCTGTATATACCTTTCATAGCTGAATCGGGGGTAATACCAGCAGTTACACTAGTTCCTTCTAAAGGCAGTCCCATTAGAACTAACTATGCAGTATACATTACACAAATAATTACAGGAAAGTACTTCTTATGATAAACAAAGGCGATAAAATTACTAAACAATCATTACTATCACTACTAACATCTAGATATGATGTGCTCATCAGTGATATAGTGAACTTCATACCTCTTGGCTTCAATGAGTTATACACTATAACAGCAGAGAAGATATTTAATAAACGCCCTAAAGTAATTCAAAATACCTATAGCACGAGATCAGGCTCTATCCTAGATATCAATGGAGGAGACGTCTCCCAATCAAACATAGGAGCAGCCTACTTAGGATCACCTTACACATTAGAGCTAGGCGAAGCTCTAGGCTTATCTACCTATACTAATTCAGCATTGGGGTTATCTGCTGAGCCTTTCATAAAGTCAGAACCTCTCTTAGCCTATAACCCAACGACAGACCTTATAGGTGGCGGGGTGCCTTTCCATGGTAATTCTCCCTTCATATGGAGAGGGTTTATGGCATTTAGTAACTCTATAGAGGATACAAACGTTAGGACTCAAGTTTCTTCTGATGGGACAACATTCAATCTCAAGGCTAAAAGCATCTCAGTGATGGTAAGAGCCCAGAGCACAGCAGACTTTACTATAGGCACAGATTCTATGTCAGCCTTTACAGACCGTACTAATCTTGAGCTAAAACATCTCCAAGGAGTAAATCTTAATGCTACATCTGCAGATATAGTATCGGGAAGTGGAGCAGGAGACTATCTTGTATGGTTGATATATAATGCTACTACTCTAGATTCTAAGCTTATAATGGTAAAGTGGGATGCTGACTATACGATGGTAAATGGTATTCTAAATAAACCCTACAGTGCATATTTCACAGATTATGCAGGTTATAGATATACTCGCCCCATTGCCGTTACCTATTACAATGGAACAAACTTTATTACATCTACTCAAGAAGCATGGGGAGAAGCAGCAACTACAGTAAATGCAGAGCCTACATATGGCAAACTGTACCAACAAGTATCTTCTCCTAACCCCATAATAAGAGAAAATACATCAAGTAATGACAGACGTATAATACCCTCTAACTACTATATAGATACAAAAAATAACTCTATTATAGGTAAAACAGTATATAGTGGTTTGATTCGTCATATTCCTGGTGCCAGTGGTAATAGAATAACTATGCAAGTGCAGGCAGGTAATTACTCTACCTTAGGCTCTTATAAACTAGATATCGACCAATGTGAGTTGACAGATGGCTCTACATCTATATGGGTGAAGGATCTAGATCTGCCTACCCTCACTATTAGTGCTGTAAATGATCTAACATTTGCTGAAGGAGGCTCCCATCCTAATACAGCCTATATATGGCTATGTGCAGATCCAACATCAGTACTAGACCCTACTGGTGGAGAAACTAATAATCTAAGATTGAAGCTGGTATATACTAAGAGACCTACATGGGACTCTGATTGGAATCATTCAGATAACTTCAAGAGACATGGAAATGTAGGGCTAAGTGAGGCTATAGACCCTAAATATACTCATAGATGTAGAATAGGATGGCTGAATCTATCTTATCTAGTTAGCCCTGGAGATGATTCTGCTGGTGGGTATGTTATGAGAGATGGTGTATATACCCTCACTAACGACCTAAAAGGAAAAACTAATACTGGATTATCCTCTCTCTACGGTTTAGCTGGAGGCTGGACAATAGGTACTGGAGCTACTACTGGAGGCACTTACAGTATACTAACTACAGGCACAGGGGCTTCTACTGTACCTCTACACTTCCTACCCTACTATGGCTCCATGGGTACCTCATTAGCCTGTACAGAATTAAAGATAGGATTAGCTATAAACTCTGGAATATCTATATCTATGGGAACAGCTCCTTGGGTAGCAGTATCCACTACAAATAATAGGTATGGTTTCACTAGCTACTCTGAAGGGACTCTAGGAACAACCCCTAGTGTATCTGGAGCATATCAAGATAACTGTTGCTTGGCTTACTCAGCACAAACTACAAGTGGTTATGGTATTGTGAATAAATATAATATTATGTCCCTGCCATTTAGCGTAGATGGCTCTACTAAGCTAATGTATTCAGGGACTGGTTTGTATAATGAAGGTAATTCTTTAAGAGCCATTGTAATGGGATTTACTCTTCCAATAGGGGCTTTTTAAGCTCCTCCTTCAGGACATCTGAGAGATACCCATAACTATCAGCTGAATCTCCACTACCTGTAAAATAAAATACTCTCCACCCCTCACTAACTAAGGCATTATTCTTTTCATAATCCTTTTTCATAGCTGAGGGGTTTTGGTGTCCATAGCCTGTAGTATAGTTTATTCCTTGAATCTCTACGGCTATCTTTAGGTCTGGGTAGGCGAAGTCTATTCGCCATTTCCTATATTTTATACGAGGGCTATATTGCATAACATAACCCCCATAACTCATAAGGTCTAACCAAGCTTTGAACTCTATCTCTAGATTAGAAAGCTTAGGTTCCTTACTCATCAGAGAATTCCTCTTCTGAGAATCCCATGAAATCAAGAGCAGTATCACTATTATAACTCTGAGTGTCATAACTAGACTGATTCATCCCACTGAATAAGGACCTAGAATCAACTATATCACTGCCATAGGTATCTCTAATTTCAGCTAGACGAGGACTGATTATGGCTTTTAACATTTGTATTGATTCTTTATAGAGAGATGATTCCTTGATTATAGAATCCTTATCTGCTGAAGATACAATCTTTCTTCCTCCAGCATATGAGATTCTTTTTACTTTGAAAACTTGCTTATACTCAGGGTATTGTTCAAAGAAAATTAACATATCATTTTCATAGAATTTCTTTATCTCCCAGAAGTTGATTACAGTAGGGATTCGAAAGAAACATTTGAGAAACTCTCTATTAATTTTAGGTAATAGTTTAGAATTTAATACATCAAATAACTCCTCATAGAGAAATAATTTATACTTTTCAGAAGAAGAGAGATCCCTAATATCTTTTAGAATAGAGGCTTTATGGACTATTTCTTCAGTTAATTCAGTGAAAGTTTTATGATTACCCAGTGAATATACATAACGATACTGAAAGAGGGTAACATCTGAGAATCCTTCTAGTTTCAGTTTGTGTATAAGAGATGAAGTGGTGATAGAGCAATCTGTTTCATCTACCATACGAGCTCTCAATCTAGATAACTCTGTTTCTTTATCTTTAGATTTCTTTTTAGATGTGTAAAGATTAGAATAGTTTACATCTCCTCTATACGATTTAGCAAGGCACTTGTATAGGCAATTGATAAAAGCTCCTTTTATAAATGCAACTACCTTACCATGATTACCTTCAAGGGGATCCCATCTAATAATCTCTTTCGTTTTTTTATCTATGATGGGGATTTTATCCCAAGAAATCTTTGTAACAAGCCCTCTCAACTCTCCATTAGGGTCTCTTCTGAAAGAGATAAATTCGAGTATGATATCTTGAATCAATTCTTGATACTCTAGTTTATTTTGTTTAAAGTCTGTTGTATTGATACAACCTCCAGTTAACTCTTTTAAATAAGAGAATTGTTTTTTATTTAGTAGGTTGGATAACCACAGACCAAACATAATATATAAATCTTTATGAAATTTATGTCTTACTATTAAATCTTTTAGTAAATCATAAGCTTCTAAATTAGTAAATCTTTTTACTGTTTTAAAATCATTGACAGATTTTGGCTTTCTCGTTTTATTATTTAGCATATTCCTGTATACTATTATATTTACCTAGTTTTTATTAAATTAGAATTAATAACCAAATATTACCCTCCCTAACCCAGAGAGTTAGAATCATAAAGATAAAATCATTATTATTTACCCTCTATTTATCCCGTCCTACCAGTAGCTCTATGAGTCCTACTACAGTAAACTGGTTTATTATTGGGGAATCCTACAAGATTTATATTACCATCCGTAGAATCAAGAGAACGCCTGGGTGTTAAGCTCTATCCTCAGTCCCTGTTATCTCCTTGTGTTAGTTATTCCATTTCCAGCGATTGCTTTATTTTCCCTTCACTAACGGTACGATTATGGGGGTCTGTGCTATCCTCAGCAGTGGGAGTATTGTCAGCTGTGATCCAGTTTCTAATTCTCTATATTAGAATAATGTGATATATTATCTTATATACCAAACTCTTATTAACCACAGATTATACTAATTCTATAATTATTTAGACATATGGTATTTGAAGAGTTTCTTAAGAATTTAGATGGTGCTACAAAGGTAGCGCGGGAATTAATT
>Ga0316608_1000906_pt1 | contig 12509 bp, 28 predicted proteins | sample MIS2016152B_MG_FD_207673 | JGI IMG/M metagenome (GOLD analysis project Ga0316608, IMG submission 207673) | Microbial mat bacterial communities from Middle Island sinkhole, Lake Huron, Michigan, United States - MIS.2016.152B | ecosystem: Environmental > Aquatic > Freshwater > Lake > Sediment...
GTTATTTTCTTTAATGTATTCAAATAAGTCCTTTTTACTTATATATTTACTGCTCATCTGTTATTTCTCCTCTGTTATTAAAGACACAATTAATAAAGCTATTGCTATAAAATTAACAACTACTGCTAAACTGTTCTTTGTAGCTATAGCATATCCTAACGCAAATAAACTTGCTGAATAAAAACTAAACGTAATTATTTTTCTAGCACTCATCTGTTATCCCTCCTAGCTTGCTTCTGTTAAACCTTGTTTTTTCAGACATAGATTGCATTATAAATATTTGTCTACACCACCAACAATTACCAAACTGAGCATACGGAGAGAAATATAGACAATTCATTTCAAGCCCCATTTGATTAATAGTACATAAACTGTATGCCCCTTTGTGTGCTTTTTTAGAGTCGGGCATATTTATTGGTTTATGTTTTGTTTTTTGTCTATCACTGTCGTTAGGTATAAACATCTGATACTCCTCCTATCTTGTTTAATTATTTACTACAATCTTTTGCCCATCTACGACTAGTATAAGGGTCTGGTTTACATATTTCATACCCTTTATCTGTATACTCTTTTATTATTTTATATTCTGTTTCTTGTCCTGTTCTATAACACTTAACACAGCTAAAGCTTATTGTCCCTATTATTAAAAAAACACCTACATAATTTATTATTAAGTCTTTCATTCTACTTCCATCAACAATTCATAAATCTTCTTAATGTCTGTCTCATCTGTTAAAACACTCTTGGTGGATAGTAATTCCCCATAGTTAACAGTAAGAGGCTCTTTTTCTAGCGTAGAAAAAAGAACATTACTACTATCTAAATACGTTCTCAGTACCCAAGTAGGTACCCATTTAGTTTTAGGCTTTTCTTCTGGTTTTGTCGAGAAGCAACTGTGAGCGTACTTAGTAAAATCTACGGGTATTCTTCCCATTAATTCGCAGTTTGAATACGGTAAATAATTTTTGCATATAAGACAATTACCCATCTTATTGGCATTAGCTTCTTTAGGTTGCCAATGCTGTGGAGTTATTAAATCAGGATTACAACTCCAACAAGGTTCCACCTCTCCTTTTGTGTTTTCGTGGTTACAATTTATACAATACTTTTCCATATCAGTTACTCCCCTCTTTATTTTTTGCTATTAATCTAGTACACATACCAGTCAATAAGTTTAAATCTATAGGTCTGAACCCATTAACATCTACCCCTACGTTGTACACTAATAAGTCTTCCATAAATGTGTAGTGCCATAAGTTATGCACGTGGCCACACAATACTATATCTATTTCTTTAGGTACTTCTTCTCTACACTTAGGTGGCTTGTGTTGCATAAGTATTCTGTACCCGCCCATTTGTACTACACAACTCACCATGTGTCCTTTGACACTATTATTCTTGTCATGATTACCTATCACGTGTACTATTCTACCATTAAGCCTCTCTTCATAACTACTAGCATGGATAGGTGTACCTTGGGCACTCTTGTAAAAACAAAAGTCTCCCAAGTGATACACTGTATCATCTGGTTTTACCATACTGTTCCAGTTATTTATAATAGTGCTATTCATATCTACTACATCATGAAAGGGTCTGTCACAATATAAAATAATTTTAGAGTGGCCTAAATGTAAGTCACTTGTTACCCATGTTTTACTCATATAGTCCTCATCAGTGTTGGTTTATTTGGATAGTTAATCCATTATTTTCTTTACACAGGTTACAAGTTTTACAACTTCCAGGACAGACTGGTAAACTCATATCAGTTGGGTGGTCTTTAGGTATATACTTAAAGTTGTTGTGTGCCATAAAGCTAGACCCATTCACTATAAAATTTACACTAGAGAAATCTAAGTCCTTCCTAGCTGTGTACCCATAAGTTACTATGCCATACTCTTTCTTTAATGTCAAGGCTATTTTTGATAATTTATCAACATCTTTTTGGGTTGAAAAATCACCTGCTTCATTAAATCTAAAGTACTTTATCTTGCTAGTTTTTTCTAATACTAGTTGGTTGATAAACTCTTGAGGGCTACACACTTTCCAAAAGCTACCTTGTCTCTCTCTGTAAGGGATACAGTCTTTATACATTCTCTCAGCTTTAAGTGCGTAACACTTCTCTCCTACTTTACAAAGTCCCATCTTCTTACTAATACAATCAGTCGCTGTACCCATGTTAAAAATCATAGTGTCTTTTCCTAACTTTAAATTTCCAATTGAAAATACTTTCATTGATTACCTCCTTTTTATATTATCTATATCTATGTTATGTATCCAACAATAGTTAGAGGCTTCAGTCCAACTATTAAAATAAATACATTCATTATTACAACATAAGTAATAACTAACTTCACTCATAATACCTCCTTCTCATACCCACAAAATTGTATTACACCTAAGATACTAAGTACTAGTATAAAACTCCAAGTAAAAGTTATATCTAGTATCATATCTGTAAAGTAAGGGTAGATTGTACTTGCAATACCTAGTAATACACATAAAGTAAATAGTATTACTTTTAATTTAAACATCACTATCTCCTTCTTTAACAGACTCTTCTACTTCATCTAAGTAACTTAAATTAGTTTCCCTATTTGCAAGTATCTTCTTATTATCCTGTGCCTTACCTTCTACTAATTCTTTAACATCTTCGTGGTAAGTGTCCTTAAATCCCATAAACCTACAATAGCATGGAAACTGTTGACCCATTCTGTGTATCCTACCCCAGCCTTGCTCTAACTTAGAGGCTGTGTAAGGTATGTCATTATACACAACATAGTTACTTATGTGTTGAACATTAATACTTTCAGAAAATGATTGGTAGGTTGCAACTATTACCTTAACTTTAGGGTCTTTAATAAAGCTAGTAAAGCTCTCTGCTTGCTCTTGCTTACCTGCTTTACCGTGGTGAGAAACTGCACAACCTTCTTGTAATTCATTTAATTTAATAGTCAACTCATCAACTATCTTAGTAAGTCCAGAGTAAAGTATAATCTTTTGTGTAGTCTGTTCCATAGCAGTATTAAATACAAACTCTATAGTGTAAGGCATCATAGCTTTTGCTAGTGCAAAGTACTGTTGTTGTTTGTGTTTAACAGTATCTGCAATTAACTTTGCCTTCTCATCATCAATCCACACAGTCTCTTTATCTAGTGGTGGTAATTCTAGTAAATATTTTCTTTTATCTCTAAAGAAATATATACCAGATATATCTTCTCTTAACTGATTTAACTGTGCCTTAGTTTGTTTTACTGGTCTTTTAAGTCTCCAGTTCCATTTACCACAATATTTATCTTTAAATATCTCTCTAGATGGAAACTTCTCTGGTGCTACAAAGTGTAGTTGTGAGTATAAATCTTGTCGCTTATTCTCTATGCTAGTAGCAGACAACTCTATTCTGTGAGGCACTTTATTTATTAGTGGCTCTACTGCTAGAAATCTATCTGTCTTACTATTTTTTATTTTGTGACTTTCATCTAGTATCATTACTGTGTACCCTGCTTTAGTAACCAGCAACTCTATTAGTGGAGAAAACTTATCTACAATATCATAATTAAATATTATATATTTACTACTAATAAGTTTTGCTAAATCAATTGGAGTACTAGAGTACATCACAGTACTAGAACTCTTAGTGTGTTCTTTAATCTGGTGTTCCCAACTTCTTTTAGTTTTACCAGCTTGACTAGGACATATCACAATAGCTTTTTTATTCTCTGCTTCACAGTAGGCTATTGCAATTAGTGTCTTACCCATGCCTGGCTCAAGACCTATCAGACCCCTTCCTCCAGCCTTCTTTAAGAACTCCACAGCTGTGTATTGAAAGGGTCTAAGTTCAGTAGTGACTCCAGCGATTGGTTGGGTTGGAAGGTCTGTTAGTGCAAACTTAGCTCTATCTTCGTAGGCTAGTATTTCATCTAGTCTCTTGATGGCACTAGGAGAAAATTCCAAGTGTATATTATTACTATCACACCATATCTTTAGGTCTCTTACTACTTTAACACCCTCGTCTTTAGTAAACCACCCTCCAAACTTTTTAGTCTTAGGGTCTTGGTAATACTTAAATACTAAAGGATAAGGAAACTTTTTATTCTGTTCTACTTTTATGTAATTTTTTATAGCTTCCCAACTTATCTTATCAGCATCACTTTTGGGATAAGGAGTAGTCAGTAACCAATTAACATAGTAGTCAATTTTTACATAATACATCATACCCCCTTTGTTTTAACATCTTAACTACTCTTTGTTCTATCTTATGCTTTGCAACTATTGGGTAATCAGGTACAGCTTTATCTACCTCTCTTATTACATCTTTAACATCTATGTCATAATAGTTATTAGGTTGTTTTCTAGTAAGTATATTAAACACCTTTATAACTTTATCCATATCTCTACATTGTTCCATCAGTTCAACACCTTTTGGTTAATCTCTTTAGTATCAAGTATTACTAGAGGTAGTTTATCACTTTCAAACAAAGAGTTAAGTGTGTGTTTAATTACTGAAGCAAGTGTGTCTATACTAAGAGAGTTAGCATCATCTTTAGTTGCACCTACTGATACCCCTATCAGTTTAATTCCTAGCATAGTCATAAGATTGATTGCTGAGTCATTGTCTAAGTTATTATCTACTATAGTGTCCATGATATGTTCAAAGATTTTATCTTGTAACCCAGTAGACATATCCATGTGTGCTTTAGCTTTACTCTCTAGACTAGTAAATAGTGCCTTAGCTTCTGGGAACTCCTCCTTAACTGTTTGTACTGCAACCTCTGGGGATACCCCCTCTTTAATTAATTCTAATACTCTGTTCTTTAACTTGTCCATGTAGCCTCCTATTTATTTTTATGTATCTTAGTTAATGCTCTTTTTTCAAATAACTCAAAGTTATTTATAATAGTATCACTTGAATAGTGATAATCTAAGTCATGTATTATTTTTTCTAATACATTAGCCAACCTTTTAATTTCTTTAGCTAATGTTGGCATATCTACCTTTAACTCAGTATCCTCTCCTACTTCTAAAAGATAATCTCTTATTGTAAAATGTTTATACTCCCAATGTCCTCCACTCATATTTCCTCCTCTAATTCTTCTACTTCTTCTTTAGTTAATCTTACTTCTTTACCAAAGTTATACCTACTTATATCATCACTCTCTGTATCATGTATAAAATAGTCTTCACTATCTCCATCTAGTATTAAATTTAACTCTTTGCTATTGTGTACTTTGTAAGATTGGTCACAGAAAAATAAGTCTTTATTAAAAGACTTGCTCATCACTCTCACTAGCTTTATTAGTTTCATCAGTACACAATTCAAAGTAAGACTCTAGATATTTTATTTGTTCTGCTAACTTTAGTTTAGATTTACAAGGTCTAACAAACTTTAGGTACTTAGTTTGTAACTTTTGTATTAATTCTTCTATATCTCTTTTAACATATTTTCTTTTACTTACTTGTATTTTTGTTAACCTAACTAAATCTACACTACTAGGGTAATAGTGATTAGACACTTTACCTACTCCTAAATTATAATCTGAGTGTGTAAAGGTAGTACCATCTACATTAATAGTAACTTCTCCTTTATACATGTATGTTTTTATACTCATCTCTCTACACTTGTAATACCATTCTTCAGTCAACTCTGGAGATACTGTTTGAAATGCTCTAAATGCACCATAATTTAATCCTAGTAATCTACCTTTATTTTCTTCTGATATTACTAATCCAGAACTCTCCCACCGTCTAATATTTTCTCTGTGGTTAGTTGTATCATTCTTTTTTACCATAACCTCTATAAAATAATCAAGTAATTCTTGACTATCTATTTTTAATTTACCGTAAGAATAAGTATTAAAGTTAAAATCTATAATTTTCTTCTTAAAGTCTAGAGTAACTTCTTCAGGAGGAAGTTTCTCTATAACTTTTTCCATTCCGTAAGAACTAATCTGTTCCATAATTTGCAATACAAATTCTGAGTTAGTCATAATTAAATCCTCCATTGGTACTCAGGGTTAGCCTCATACCATGCTTTTAAATCTTTGTTTCTTCTTAAATCTAGTATCTCTTTGTAATAAAGAGCAAATAGAGTTTCTATCTCTGCTACTGGTGCAATTTCACTATTTCTTTCATTAACATATAACTCTGATGGGTGAACTTGAACGTGAGATATAGTAAATGTTTTTCCGTATAGTGTGAATGTGTAAGGTACCATAAAGTAAGTATCTAATAGTTTAAAACTATGCCACCCTATTAGTATTTTTGGACTTGTATCAAAGTACCTATTAGAGTCAGTATCTTTTAATTTAAATATATGCTTATCTTTTGTTGCCTCAAACATAGCTTGATACCCTTCTATTACAGTTTTAATCTCATCAAAATCTACTTGACCATTACTAGCTCTAAGTAAACCAGAGTAATAACTATTAGACCTAAAATCGCCTATTACATGTTTTTGTGAGTTACTCCACTTAATATAAAAATCCATTCTAGCTCTTAGTAACTTCTCTATTGCTTTACACTCTTTACTCTTTAAATGTCCCTTAGTACCTGCCATTGTACCCTCCTATTTTAACACTTCTTACTTTGTTTAAGTAGTGGTCAGTACCATCTGGAGTTAGTATGTACATAGTATTTCTAGGTATTACTTTATCCTCTGAGAACATTCCATCAGTAACTACTAAGTTCAAATCATTATTCTGTTGGTTGATATGCTTAATAGTATCTCTAATATCTGTTCCACCACCTTGTACATCATAGTCTAACTCTTTTGACCCATTTTGTTTATATTTACTTTTTAAGTACACATTAGTATTCCAGAAGTTAAGTGCTATATCTACTTTGCACAGCTTACTAAAGTTATCTACTATACCAAAGAACTCATTTAACTCTCTACTTCCGATAGACCCTGAAGTATCAAGCCAAATAGCAAGTCTTGGAACTTTATTTTGTGATGTGCCTTTACTTAAGAACCCGTATCTCTTACTAGGGCGACTCCAGTCATGCTTTGCATCTTTAATTAGTGATTTCTTTAACGCTGAGTTAAGTATCTGTTTGTAATTTAGACTAGCTTTTCTAGAATGTATCTCTCTTATTTTATCTGTGATGTAGCTAGGTATTCCACCCTTATCTTGTACACTCTCGTAGGCTCTAGATAACATTCCACCCACATCTATATTTCCTAAATCAACTCCATCACCATTACCAAAGTTCCCGTGGTCATCAAACTGTTCTTGTCCTCCTACTCCTCCACTTCCTTCTCCTTCTCCAGTTTCTCCTTTCTTACCTACTTCTCCTGCTTTACCTCCACCCATAGAATACTTGTCTGGTATTAGGTTAAAGTAGTGTTGCCAATTAGCTTGTTTAATTACTTTGCTTTTGATGGTATCATCAAATTGGTCAAAGAACTTTAAGTTAAGACAGTTACTTGGTAAGTTTTTTACATTCTGATTTATAGCAATATCCATAGCTATATTTTTCTTCTGCTCTGGAGTTTCTTTTATATGCTCTAAGCATATATGTTCGAACTCGTGAACCATAACTGCAACTTGTTCTTTACAAGTAAGTCTATTCATAAACTCTGGGTTGATGAATATATTAATTCTACCCTCTTTAAAGTTTACTCCAGCCGTTGGTACTTGTTTAGTAACTATCAACTTGATGTCTTGAAGTAACTCATAGTAAAATGGGTACTGCCTACTCAGTGCATACAAAAGCACGTTTAGATTGAATGCCTTGCTCATTTAGTTTGTCCTCCATTTCTTTTATTAGTAATAAACATTCTGCTAGTGTAGTAATACTTTCATCATAAGCATATTTAAAACTCCACTGTCTTTGATGGTCACTTGGTATGTAATTATTCCTATACCAGCATACTTCTACACAAGAGTATATTGGATGGTTAGTCATAGAATAGTATTCACGTATATTAGTTATCATTCTTTCTATACCTATTGTATAAGTATTACTATTATACCTAACCCAGTAGTAACCTAGCTTATATAATTCTCTAGCTACTAATTCTACTTCTTCTATATTTCTTACTGGTATCCTCACTTAACACCTTGAGATATTATCTCACTCAGCCTCTTTTGTAATAATGGCTCTTTATCATAGAAGTCTGATATGATACTCATTTTATTAGCAAAGCAATACTCAGAGAGTAACTTACTAGCCATGTCTGCTTGTATTAACATACAAATAGATTTTATTGTGTCTTTATCAATACCTTTTAAGTTAGGCATAAGTTCTCTAGTTAAACACCTTATTAAATCTAGTCTTAAGTGGTCTTGACTTGCGTGTTTTTCTAGTCTTTTAAGTGCTGACGCTGTGTCTTTAGTTAACTCATTAAGAGTTACTGGTCGTTCTCCATTAGTCCACTCTAAAAACTGTGTAGCAAATAGAGTATTAGTTATCATGGATAAGTCTGTAAACTTTTCTTCATTATTCTCGTGTGAGTAACCATTTAGAGTAAGCATAGTATTTACACCCTCTAACTGTCTAGGAGAGATATACAGACTCTTATCTTCTAACTCACCCAGCTCTTTATAATCAAATTTTTCTGCTGAGTAATTAATTAAGTCTACATTCCACTTATTATTCTCTGCGTAGCTAATAAAGTTCTCTTTATTAAATGCTAACTTACACCTTGCAAACCTATTAGCAAAAGCAGAGTCTAACTCCATAGTAGAGTAGTCTGATGTTGCTGGATTAGTCGCTGCGACAAATAACCAATTCTTACCTACTGGCATACCATTAATTTGGCGGTCTGTTAGTAGTTGGAATAGTGCATTAATTGTTGAACTATCTGCTCTGTTAATCTCATCAAAGAATAATATTCCTGTACTTTCAGGGTCTGTTGGGAAAATATCAGGTAGTGCATACTTAGTCTTACCATCTATTTGGAATGGTTGTCCTAATACATCTGGACGTTCCATAAGACTAGCTCTAAAATCTATGTAACCAATCTTTAATTCATTTGCTGTTTGATTAACAACTTGGGATTTACCAATACCTGTGCAACCCTCAATTAACACAGACACAGGTCTTTTTGAATTAACAGTCTTATAAGCTCTTTTTAAAATACCTTTCAACTGAACTGGACTTACTTTAATTGCTTCCATAATTTATATCTCCTTTAAGACTCCACTATCCGTGGATTAGTCTTTTGTACACAAGTAAATTAATATCTCATACTCTTTAACATTCTTTGCGTAGTACCCCATACCTACTTCATATCCGTTATTTGCAGATACTAAATACTGTTCTGTACTACTAGCTAGACTCTTTTTTATTATATCTAACCTTTGTGGATTATTTCTAAATAGCACCTCATACACATTTTGTATATCTATACTTATTTGTAGGTATTCTACTTGATTTTTAAAATAATCTACAAATGCTTGCTCGTAAACTGTGTAGTTATAATACACCACGTTATCTTTTAGTATTCCCATAATTTCATTATTGTGATTAATAATGTAGGTATTATCCACCACCCTACACACTTTCATCTTCTTAGCTATGTCTAGTTTAGTTTTTATCTTTTGTTCTCTACTACCTTGCATAACTTCAGTATAACCAAATTGGCTATATTGAAGTAAATAGTCTTGTATTCTAGTATTTACACTCATATTACCTCCTCAAAGTTAGTTAGTAGTAGGTGGTGATAAGTTTCATAGTCTGCTTTTAGCTCGTCAAGTGCCCTAGACTTTCTCTTTTTACTCATTATCTTCTCGTGTAGTTCTTCCATAATACCTCTAGTAACTTTAACTAGTTCATCTTTATCTACTACTCTCCTACTATCTTGAAGTTGTAATGAGTAGTATTTTAAGTCATAGAATAATCTACAATCTACCCACACTTGAGACTCTCTCCTAGTATCTCCTAGAAATACTTTACTCACTGAGTTTGTTAACCAACTAATCATACTTTTGTGCTTTTGAGTAGTTACTCCAAAGTTGTAGTCAGTAGTTACTACCTTTTTACCAAAATTCTTAAAGGCAATAGGCTCATCATAAGAATACCAAATAACCGTGCTTAGTATTTGGTGTACTCTAAAACTACCATTAGAGTTTCTTATCAACTCATTTGCTTTTTTCTTAAAATACACTAAGCCTCCTCACAGAATAGATACTAGAATACATATTATACCGCCCACTAGACTAATCTTTAGTAATATGTCCCTTTCTATCTCTGCTTGCTTTTGTTTAATTTTCTTATACTCAAACATACCTTCGTGAGTCAAGTAATTATTAGCCATTCTCCTTAAAGAAATTAATGCTTTGTTCATACTAGCTATACCCCCATTCTGTAAATGTGAGGTGGAGTAGTTAATACAAACACAATCATGTGCTTCCTAAGGATAAATGCCTCCTGCATAAATCCACTACTCTCTAAACTATCTATTATTTTCTTTAATGTTCCCACACTCATTAGACTACACCTCCTTTTAAGCTATTCTTTGAAGTCTTTATTTATGTAGTTAATTAGACTAGCTTTAACTTTTTCTCTACTAGACTCATTTTGACAAGATAAACCAAACTCTACTCCAGCATCAAACATAATACTCATAACTCTATTGGCTAAGTCACGTTTGACAACTAAGTTTTCTTCAAATTCTTCTACCACTACTCCATTTGCTTTTGCTTTACAACTCTCACACATACTTAATTCCCCCTCTTTATTTTTATTATTAATTCCACCACGTTCTCATTCTACACTTAATAAGATTACACAGTCTACTCCAGTTAGCTTCTTCTTCCTGAGCAGAGTAGTCAGACCCATTAGTAACTCTATCTATGTAAGATACAGCATTATTTAAGTCTTTAACTACTTTTTCAGTATCTTCCATAATATTAGCATCTCCTATACACTTACTCATTCTTTGTAGCTTATACCTTAACAAGTATAATACAAAGCAATAATCATAGTCTTCATCACGCCACAATATAGGTATGTAGCACAGTATCTTAACTATCTTTTTTGTTGGGATAGTTATATACCAATACACCCTCTTAGTAAACCAATTTCTTTTATACCTCATTTACCCTCCATCACTTTATTAATATCATAACAAATAGTGAACCTACTACAGCCACTACTCCCAGTATTGCTTCTATTACCGTAAACTTTGCCATAATCTAGACCTCCTCACTAACTCCATAAAGTGCAATACCCCTTTATAGTTGCTACACTTTTGTCTAAGCCACAGTCCACCATTCTTGTAGACTACCACGTATCCTCCATCTCTATTCTTTTGTACTTTACACCCATTTAGTATACTCATACTCCCTCCATAGTTATTCTTGTATCATTGACTCTACTATTTGTCTTAACTCGTGTCTATATTTTCTTGTTTTCTCTAACCTAGCCACTCTGCCCTTAACTTTTGCCCTACCCCTTTTAGTCTTTACCAGTTCTCCCAAGAAGTACAGAGAGTAACCAGAATAATCTACTACCCATTTGTACTGGGATAGCTTAGTGTCTTTTGTCATAATACCTCCTATTGATAATTAGTATCACTAAACCCACTACTCCATTGTTAGTGGGTTATTTGATAATAACTATAAGTTTAGTCTTTTAGTAAAGACAGTCAAAAATACCCAGTATATAAAACTAACCATACTCTATATCTCTGTCCTAAGTTCAAAGGTAAATTCTTTATACCTAGCTAGACTACCAGAGTATGCTGTTACTACCCCGTTAGTACTGTCTACACTTAGCTTAGTTATTGGATTACCGTGAACCCCACTTCTATACTCTAATCCGTGATAGCTTAGCATGTCTATTATAGACTTAGCTACCATAATGTCAAAGACAAACAACGGCTTGGTTACCGACGCCCTTGTCATTGGTTTGTAACTAATACCACTATCTACCATACGTTTAATGGTAGACCCATTACTCCTAAAGAATGGCTTATTACCTGTGTTGTTACTGTTCATAATCTTCCCTCCCTAATCTCTGTTATCATTATCATCATCTCGTCATAGTCCACTACCCCATTAACAAAAGACTCTGCTACTAGCTTTATACTCCATAGTTGCTTGTCTGTAAGCATTGTCTTTAAGTGTTCTAACCTTTCCCACATTGTCATAATACAGTCCTCCCTTGAACTTTATTAGTACTTAATTAATACCATGAAGCCTACTCTATTGCTAGAGTAGGCTGTAGCTATTAGTTAATATTACTCTTTGTCTGTCAATTTAGAATCATTGTCAACAATAAAAGACTCTAATTCTGCTTTGCTACCAAGTAACTTTGCCCATTGTTTTTTGTACAATGTTACTGGGAAACGTCCTAACCCGTAAACACTAACACAGCCTTTTTCTGATACTCTAAAGCTAATACCGCCACTAGCCTTAGTAGTCTTATTAGCAAGTCTAAAGTTCTCACTAGATAATCTAGCAATCTCTAACTTCATAGCTTCTAACTCTGTTAATGCCACGTTAGTTGTTTGAGTAGTGTTGTTAATCATAAAACCTCCAATATCTATATCCACTGTCTGTGGC
>Ga0316608_1000907_pt1 | contig 12496 bp, 8 predicted proteins | sample MIS2016152B_MG_FD_207673 | JGI IMG/M metagenome (GOLD analysis project Ga0316608, IMG submission 207673) | Microbial mat bacterial communities from Middle Island sinkhole, Lake Huron, Michigan, United States - MIS.2016.152B | ecosystem: Environmental > Aquatic > Freshwater > Lake > Sediment...
TTAATAATTATTTAATTGTTTCAAATATAACTATTTATCCCAAATATTCAAAATAAATTTGCACTTTTTTTATCATTATTTTAATATTTTGAAGTTATTTTTTTAAGTTCGTAAAGTAGAATTATAATAAGTTTTTTAAAAATAACATAAAGTCAGTTTTATTACTTTCTCTTTTTTTACTTTTCGGATTAAATCAAAATATCGAACTTACATTCTGCTATAATTTGGTGATTCGCTTGTAATTGTAACGTCATGTGGGTGATTTTCAGCAATTCCTGCATTTGTAATTTTTACAAATTTAGCATTTCGCAGATTATCAATATCTTTTGCACCACAATAACCCATTCCTGCACGTAATCCGCCAACTAGCTGATAAAAAACTTCTTCAAGATTACCTTTGAAAGGAACTCTTGCAACAATTCCTTCGGGAACCAATTTTGCAATATCATCTTCAACATCTTGAAAATATCTGTCTTTAGAACCATGTTGCATAGCTTCAACCGAGCCCATTCCTCTGTAGGTTTTAAATTTTCGACCTTGAAAAATTATAGTTTCACCCGGAGATTCTTCGACACCTGCAAATAAAGAACCAGCCATAACCGAATGAGCACCAGCAGCAATAGCTTTAACTATATCACCGGAATATCTAATTCCACCATCAGCAATTACCGGAATATCTGTATTTTGAAGAGCAAAAGCTACATCAAAAATTGCTGAAACCTGTGGAACTCCCACTCCTGCAATAATTCTTGTAGTGCAAATTGAGCCCGGTCCAATACCAACTTTTACACCATCTGCACCATTTTTTACAAGCATTAAAGCAGCCTCTGCTGTGGCTATATTACCAACAACTACATCAAGTTGCGGATATTTAGATTTTACATTCTTTAGCATATCAATTACGCCTTTTGTGTGACCATGAGCTGTATCAATTACAATTGCATCAACACCTGCATTTACAATAGCATCAACTCGTTGCATGGTATCAGCTGCAATTCCTACAGCTGCAGCCACTCTAAGCTGGCCTTTTGCGTCTTTACACGCATTTGGTCGGTCTTTTGCTTTTGTAATATCTTTATAAGTAATTAATCCTATGAGTTTTCCAGCATCATCTACTACCGGAAGTTTTTCTATCTTATATTTTTGAAGAATATTTGCAGCATTTTCTAAATCAGTACTTTGATTTGTAAAAACAAGATTTTCCTTTGTCATTACTTCTGCTATACTTTTATCAAGATTTGTTTCAAAACGTAAATCACGGTTTGTAACTATACCTATAAGTTTTTTATTTTCGTCAACTACCGGAATACCACCAATTTTGAAATCTTTCATCATGTTTAAAGCTTCTCTGACTTTTTTGTCTTTTCCAATAGTTACAGGGTCGATAATCATACCGTTTTCGGCACGTTTAACTTTTCTAACTTGCTGAGCTTGTTTTTCAATACTCATATTTTTATGAATAACACCTATTCCGCCTTCACGGGCAATTGCAATAGCCATATTTGCTTCGGTTACAGTATCCATTGCGGCTGAAACAATTGGAATATTTAATTTTATATTTCTCGAAAAACGAGATTCTATGTTAACTTCACGAGGCAAAACATCAGAATATGAAGGAATTAACAAAATATCATCAAATGTTAAAGCCTCTTGGGTAATTTTTTCGGAATAAAAAGTCATAGCACAGTATTTTTAAATTGTTATTTTAAAAAGTTTGACAAAAGTATAATTTCAAACCTAAATAAATATTTAAAAAACATTTTTTTTCTGAAACTTTGTAAAATGCTATCAATTTAATTGCAAATACTATTTTTTTGTAAAATATTTTAAGTTATTTTGTAAGAAATTCTTACTTTTGTAAATAAAAATTATAAAAATGAATTATTCCGAAACATTAGATTTTTTATACAATCAACTACCAATTTTCCAACGAATTGGAAGTTCGGCATATAAAAATAATCTTAATAATACTATAGCACTGGATAATTATTTTAATCATTCTCAAAAAAAGTTTAAATCAATTCACGTTGCTGGAACAAATGGAAAAGGTTCTGTATCTCATAGTCTTGCATCTGTTTTACAGGAAGCAGGTTTCAAAGTTGGGTTATATACATCTCCTCATTTAAAAGACTTTAGAGAAAGAATTAAAATTAACGGGCAAATGATTTCGGAAAAATTTGTAAACGAATTTGTTAACTCCAACATTAAGTATATAAATGACTTACAACCTTCATTCTTTGAACTTACTGTTGCTCTTGGGTTTGAGTATTTTGCAAATCAAAAAGTTGACATTGCAGTAATTGAAGTTGGAATGGGTGGAAGATTGGATTCTACAAATATCATTAAACCAATTGTTTCGGTAATTACAAACATAAGTTTTGACCATACTCAATTTTTAGGTGATACACTCGAAAAAATTGCAGGAGAAAAAGCAGGAATTATTAAAAAATCTGTACCTGTTGTTGTTGGCGAATCTAATTATAAGATTAATCATGTTTTTTACGAAAAAGCTAATGAAGTTGATGCACCAATTTTTCTTGCAAATCAAACATATACAGTAAATTCATCTTTTTCAACATCTGACAACAAACAAAGTTTTAATATTTTCAAAAACGGTGGAAATATTTATCCAAATCTGAAAATGGATTTACTTGGTGAATATCAGAAAGAAAATATTCTTACAATTTTACAAACAATTGATATTCTGATATCACAAAAAATTGACATTACAGAAGAAAATATTTATAAAGGTTTATCAAAAGTTGTTCAAAACACTGGATTACAAGGTCGATGGCAAATTTTAAATTCATCTCCTTTAACAATTTGTGATACAGGACATAACGAAGCTGGTATTCAAGCAATTGTAAACCAAATTAAAAATATAAAATTTGAAAATCTGCATTTTGTTTTTGGAGTTGTAAATGATAAAGATATTTCGAGAATTCTGAAAATACTACCAAAAGAAGCAAAATATTATTTTACAAAAGCAAACATTCCAAGAGCGTTGAACGAAAAAGAATTACAACAAAAAGCATCAGATTTTCATTTAACAGGCGAATCGTTTTCTGATGTAAAATCAGCATTTGAATCTGCAAAAAAGTGTGCAAAAAATAACGACTTAATATTTATTGGTGGAAGTACATTTGTTGTTGCCGAAGTTGTATAAATTTCTTTTTCCAAAAATATAATGCTTATATTTTCGTTTTTAAAGAAATTTTTTGCACAATTAAATTAATACTTAAAACAATTTTTCTTAATTTTGAACTTTATTAACCTAAAACTAAAATTTATGAAATTCAGGAATTTATTTTTTATTTTATTTTCACTTGTATTTATAGCTTTTTCAAGTAGTTGTAAAAAAGATGCAATTTCTCCAGACGAGATTGTACAGCCTAACATCGGACAAAAAAGTCAGGTAGCTGAAAAACCCTCAGGCTTAGCTAATTCAAGCGATGAAAATGCTCAGACTTGTGCCGGATATTTTGACCAGATTAACGGAATTATGGACATGCTTTCAATGTTTGAAGTTCCAAAAAATGCTGATTTAGTTGATACAAAATCAACTGGAGTATGGACTTGGACTTGGGAAGAAGGAGGAATTGAAGTGTGGATGACTTGGACCGAAACTGATGCAAAATACACTTGGGAATACGAGGTTGATTACTTGAATCAAGGAAGGGTTAGATACCTTTATGCAGAAGAAAATAAAGATGGAAGTAACGGTTTATTAAATGTTTACAGTGGATATGACGATTCTGCTGCTATAGTTTATAATTGGACTTATGATAATAATGAAAATTTAAACTTTGAGATGAACTTTGGTTCTTCGTTAGCTTCATTAAGAATTGAAGCAAACATAAATGCCGATGGTTCTGGAAACTACAGTTATTATTTTAACTCTGATCTTTGGTACTATGTAGCATGGAATTTAGATGGTAGTGGTTATTATACTTATTACGATTTATTTGGTGGCGAATTCACTTGGAATTGGACCGTTTAAAAAAAAATAAAAAATTTAATAAGGTGTGCATTTATGTACACCTTTTTTAGTTCAAAAAAATAAAAAAATGAAGCGTATTTTAATTAAAAATGCTCAGATAATAAATTTTTCTTCTACAACAAATTCTGATTTATTAATTAAGAATAATAAAATTGAAAAAATTGGTGAGAATTTAAATGAAAATGCAGATATAGAAATAGATGCATCCGGAAAATATATTTTACCAGGTGGTGTTGACCCTCATGTCCATTTTAATTTACCTACTTTTGTTGGAAATACCGCTGATGATTTTGTAACAGGCTCAAAAGCTGCATTATTTGGAGGTACAACATCAGTAATAGATTTTGTTTCGCCTGCAAAAAACGAAAGTTTAATAAGTGCCCTACAAAAAAGGATTGAAGAAACAAAAGCATCTTTATGCAATGTAAATCTACATTTAAGCCCAACATGGTGGGGCGAAAATTCTGCCTATGAAATTGAACGTGCTATCAAAGAATTTGGCATTAAATCGTTTAAAGTTTACTTGGCTTATAAAAATGGAGTTGGAATAAACGACGACGTATTGCTTAAAGTTATGGACATTGTTGGAAAAAACAATTGTCTTGTAACTGTACATGCCGAAAATGACGAATTAATTGAATACAACAGACGAAAGCTAATACAATCACGAAAAACACAACCAAAATATCATCCAATTTCGAGACCAGATGATGTTGAAGCGGACGCAATTTCAAGAGTGATAACTTATTCAAAATATACAAAGTGTGATGTTTATATTGTTCACGTTTCTTCAAAAAAAGGTATTGATTTAATTGAAAATGCTCAAAAAAACGGAATAAAAATTTATGCCGAAACCTGTCCACATTACTTATTACTTACCGATTCTGTTTATAATTCAGATTTTGAGACATCTGCAAAATATGTATTAAGCCCGCCACTGAGAAAAAAAGAAGATAATGATGCTCTCTGGAATGCAATAGAAAAAGGTGTAATTCAAACAATTGGAACCGACCATTGTTCTTTCAATATTAAAGGACAGAAGGATTTTGGTAAAAACGATTTTACAAAAATAGTAAATGGGGCAGGAGGAGTTGAACATAGATTTGAATTACTTTATACTTACGGGGTTATGCAAAATAAAATTTCGTTAAATAAACTTGTTGAAATTTGTTGCTACAATCCTGCAAAAATATTTGGCTTGAAAAATAAAGGCGAAATAAAAGTTGGAAATGATGCTGATGTAATAATATGGAATCCAAATTTTGAAAAAACAATATTGGTTTCTAACCAAATGCAAAATTGCGATAATAATATATTTGAAAATTTTAAAACAATGGGTAAAGCCGAAACAATAATTCTGGGCGGAAAAATTATTAAATTTTGAGATAAGTAATGAGACAATTTGAAAATTAGATAATTTGAAAATATTTAATTCAAATTCAATAAATTACAAAATTTGAATATACAAATAAATTTGTCTGTTTACTTATTAAAATATAAATGATTAAATTATCTGAACCTTTAATTTTAGAATTAAAAAAATTTCTTGATTTTATAAAAATATCATTATACAGTCTATTATCAGAGTGTAAAACGTTATTTATTAAGAAATTGTACAACCAAGCGAGAACGCGGCTCTACGCATAAAACCCAAAACCCTAAAACCCTAAAATCCTAAAACCTAACCCCTAAAACCTATTACCTAAATCCTAATACCCTAAATCCCTAAAACCTAAATCCCTAAACCCTAAAACCCTAATCCCTAAAACCATTTCCCAAACATTTGAAAGGAGAGGGGAAAACTGTTATTAAGGATTATTTTCCTTGTTTATTACATTTGTTATGTTTTTGGCTGTTTTACGCCATTTTTTATTCCCTGTTCTTTTCAAAAAAGGGCGTAAATGCTTTGCCCACTCTCTACTTCTATATCTTCCTTTATTATAAATATTTTTCATATCTGGTTTGATTTATAATTTTGTTTTTCATTTTATAACTTCCCGAAAGCTGTCTTAACCTTGATTTTCTTGATTTAAGTATTTATACTAAATTGTGAATATAATTTGGATTTTATTTTTTAACACGAAGTCACTAAGACACTAAATTAAAATACTTTGTGTCTCCGTGCCTTTGTGTTCAATTCTAAATTATTTAGACATATTAGTATATACTAAACCGACATCAAAAACATCACTGCACCTTTGAGGTGTTTTCACCTCAAAGCGTAGAATATCAGGTGAAAACACATGATATATGTATATTTTTATCGCTAAACTTGATGACCTTTTAGTATTACTTGAAAAAATCCTTTAATCCTAAAATCTTTTTAATCATGGTTTAGACTGTTTTATTATTGTCTTAACCTTGATTTTTCAGGATTGTTTTTTTTGGAAAATGAATAAATTTATGTAACATAGTTTTGTTCAATTATTTTGTAAATTTTTGTTGCTTTTTCTAAATATGTAATAATTTCGTTTCTATATGTGTTTAATGTATTTTGGTTAATTGGAACATTAATTGAAATATTTAAAAAATTGCAGCAACCTTCGTATCCAAAATAAATTTTGTTATTGTTCCAGCTTAAATGTGTTCCTTCCGGTATTTTTTTTGAGCTCAGATAATTTGGTTGCATATAACCATTATCTTGTAATTCAATTAAATAATCAATTAAGTTTGATTGTAAAATTTTATCTTTTTCCGATTTATTGTCTGTGTATAATTTAAATTTTTCGTTAAAATTCTTGTCTAGAGTAAAATCTTCTGGTTGAAGTTGTTTTAGGTTGTTAAACAACGAATTAGATAATTCCTTTGTAAGAATTGTAGTTGAACTTTGAAATTGACTAGGGAAAGTCATACAAAAAAACAAACCATTGAATGCATTAATTTTTTTAGTTTCTCGTTGCGATTTATATTGTCTATAAGCAGATACATACGAAAAATCAAATCTAACATCATCAAAAGTACCCGAAAATCCATCGAAACTTTCAAATTTGTTGTAACCTCTTTTAAATGTGCTATTTTTGTAGGTAGTCTCTGAAATTCCGGTTGACGGAGTATATTTTATATTTGAGTCTAATGTTTCAATTAGTATTTTAACTACATCATTTTTTATTGTATTTGAATATACTCCAATTGAGGATTTTATCCATCCAAATAATATTAAACAAGTAATTACGAATAAAATAAAAAGGACTTCTAAAGTAGCATTTTCTGCACCAATAATTTTTCCAATATTAAATAACAATAAAATGTTTATAACTATGAATGTAATAACGCCAAAAATAATTTTTAAGGTTCTAATAGTTATTTGTCTCAATCTGTATTTTTCAATTTTTTCGAAATCGAATATATCTTTAAAATCATAATTTTTTTGGTTCATATTTTTTGTTTTTAAATTTCATAATAGACAAGTTTTATACAATAATACAATTTCCTAATCAGAAAACCAAAATCTGTATTTTTCTTTGTTGTGATAATCTTGATTTTCTTGATTAAAGGATTAGCCTGAAATTTAAAAAAATCCTTTTTATCATTGTTGGGACAATTTACCAACTAATTTTACATTCTGTTACTTCGAACCAGCTTTCGATTTTGGCTTTTTCTACTTCAGATATCGGATTACCGGTTAAATGTAATTCTTCTAGATTTTTACAGTTTATGATTTCGACGGGTAATTCGGTTAATTTATTTTCCTCTAAATTCAAATATTCCAAATTTTTAAGATTCCCAAACTCTTTTGGTAATTCTGTTAAATTGTTATTATTTAAATCCAATGAATACAAATTAAGTAAACCTATTTCTTTTGGTAATTTTGTTAAATTGTTATTGTTTAAATACAATGAATACAAATTAAGTAAACCTATTTCTTTTGGTAATTCTGTTAAATTGTTATTTTTTAAATATAGATATTTTAAATTAGAAAGATATCCTACTTCTTTGGGTAATTCTGTTAAATTGTTATTGTTTAAATACAATGAATACAAATTAAGTAAACCTATTTCTTTTGGTAATTCTGTTAAATTGTTATTTTCTAAATATAGATATTTTAAATTAGAAAGATTTCCTACTTCTTTGGGTAATTCTGTTAAATTATTATTTTTTAAATATAGATATTCTAAATTAGAAAGATTTCCTACTTCTTTGGGTAATTCTGTTAAATTGTTTTTTTCTAAATATAGATATTTTAAATTAGAAAGATTTCCTACTTCTTTGGGTAATTCTGTTAAATTGTTATTTTCTAAATATAGATATTTTAAATTAGAAAGATTTCCTATTTCTTTAGGTAATTCTGTTAAATTGTTACAACTTAAATTTAAGCTTGTTAGATTTAAAAGCCCAGCGATTTCCTTAGGTATTGAGATTAATTTATTACTTTTTAAATTTAATTTTGTTAAGCCAGTTAAACAACTAATTTCAGATGGTAATGCATTAAATTCGTGCAAAATAATTAATAAATTATCGTTATCATTGTTAAAATGTTTTGTTGAATCTGTTAATATAATAATTTCTTTATTGTAATTTGAGAAAACACTTAAAACACTCTCATTTTTAAGGTCTAGATTTTGCCATAAATTAAGAAATTCCAATTCTGTTAGGCTACCAAATTCTATGGGGAACTCAGTTAATTGATTATTCGATAAATTCAAATGTTTTAAACTTGTAATATTTCCTATTTCTTTTGGGAGAGAGGTTAATTGATTACCAGTTAAATTCAATCTTGTTAAACTTGTAAGATTACCGATTTCTGCGGGTAATTCGGTTAATTGATTACCACTTAAACCTAAACTTGTTAAACTTGTAAGATTTCCAATTTCTTTTGGTAGAGCAGTTAAATTATAATTATAATATATTTCCAAAGATTTAAGACTTGTAAGATTTCCGATTTCTTTTGGTAAAGAATAAAAACGTGTATCTGAAAAATCTAAAAAAGTAATCAAATCATAATTAAAATAACATTCAATAGGTAAATCAGAATAAAAATTTTCAATATTTTCTATCTTTGTTTTCAATTCGTATGAAATTGAAATTATGGGGTTTCCCATTATATTTAATTCATTCAAATGTGTAAGATAAATTATCTCATTTGGTATTGAAGTTATGCCTAAATAACTAATATCTAAATGTTTGATTAAATTATAATTAAAGTAATGATTTAAAGGCATATCCATTTGAAGATTTTTTATCTTTTTTAAGCATTTTAATTCTTTGGGTAGTGAAATTATTGGATTCCGGTACAAAATAAAATTATTTAAATATCTAAGATTGTTTATTTCGATTGGTATTGAAATTAATTGATTATTACCTATATTTAAGCTATTTAAACTTGTAAGGTTTCCGATTTCATTAGGCAAAAAGATTAATTGATTTCCTTCCAAATTAAACGATTTTAAATTTTTAAGACTTTCTATTTCTTTTGGAAGTGTGGTTAATTTATTCCATTTTAAATCTAAACTTATTAAACTCGTAATACTTCCTATTTCTACTGATAAGGTTTCAAGACCACATTCAGTTAAATTTAAATAATTTAAATGGGGTATATGCAATATATTTGTTGGTATTTCTTTTAAATTCTTTTGCAAAATATTTATTCCAGTTACCAAACTCCAATATTCGGAAGGAATGCTATCCAAATCATAAACCGAAATATAAATTCCTACACTTTCGTTTAATTTACTTAAAGTTTCGGAACTCTTTTTCCAATCTATTTCGTTATTATAAAGCAAATTAATGTGTTTTAAGTTTGAACATTTTGTAACTTCTTTTGGCACTCGCAAAAGTGCATTACTGCTTAAATCAAGAGAGTCTATGTTTTCTAAAATTGCTTTTCCTTCTTCTTTTAAACTTCCATCACTGTAACTCATATTTTCATAACCTTTCCAATTGCTATTTCGTTCTTTTACTGCTTTGTCGAACATAGCGGTTTCTACTTTCAGTTGCATTTCTTCGGCTTTTTGAAGAGCATCTTCGGCTTTTTGAAGAGCATCTTCAGCTTTTTCTTTTTCTTCGCTTGCAACAATTGCCAAACTATCACTTGCCCGCATTTTTGCTTCTATTCCTGCTACGGCTTTGTCTATCCAGGTTTGGGCGAGGTTTATGTTGGTTGTGTTTTTTTCTACAGCTGCAACTTTTCGCGAAGCATCAAATTGTTTGTACGCCAGGTAGTATTTACTACTATCGTAAAGTTCAACACCTCTGTTAAAGTATTTTGTAAAATTTTGTGCATTAGTGTTAATTACTAAAAATGCTAATATTGTTAGGGTTAGGATTATGGGTTTCATGTTTTTAATATTATTCGTTTAAAAGTGCTTTAATTTTTTCAACATCGGGCAAATATTCTTCAGGTATTACTCCAGCTTCTTCCATAGCTTTTAATTGGCGTAAACTTGCTTGTTTGCCGGTTTCAATTTCGTCCATTTGAACTTCTTTGAATTTTAAATATATTTCTTTTGCTTCATCTAATTTACCTTGAAACAAATATGCACGAGCTAAACTTAAATAATAATAGTTTCCTCCAGGATTTATTGAAATTGCTTTTTTTGCATAATATTCGGCTCTTTCAAACTGTTTTGTATATAAGTAACAAGGAATTATTTTGCCAATTGCATCAATTGATAATGTATCAATTTCTATTGCTTTTTCGTAATAAAATAATGCTTTTTCATATTCATTATTATTCAAATAACTATTTCCTAAATTATACCACCCCAAAAAGAAATCAGGTTCTATTTCTATGGATTTCTGGTAATATAGCAATGCACTGTCAATTTTACTTGATTTAAAAAATCCATTCCCCTCATAATTAAAAGAATTTGCAAAACAATATTTATCAACAATTGATAACCCTGACGTGTCTTTTATTTGATTAGTATAGTAATCATTTACAACTTTATATTTATTTTTATAAAAAAAGTATAAGTGAAATGGTATATATGAAATATTTAAACTAGGTAATATAAATTTAACATTATTTATTTCTTTTTCGGTTATTGGATTTCCAGTTAATCTCAAGCTCTTGAGATTTAAAAGATTTTTTATTTGTTTTGGAAGAATTGTTAATTTATTATTCTCTAAATTTAAATCTGTTAAATTTATAAGTTTCCCAATTTCTATTGGTAATTCGATTAATTTGTTATTGCATGAATTTAAAACAGTTAAGCCTAATAAACATCCTATTTCTTTTGGTAATTCAGTTAAATCATTACTACTTAATGACAAATATGTTAAATTTTTAAGATGTCGGATTTCTTTTGGTAGTTCAGTTAAATCATTACTATTTAATGACAAATATGTTAAATTTGTAAGATACTGGATTTCTTTTTGAATTTTGGTTAATTCATTACCTCTTAATACTAATCCTGTTAAATTAAGAAGTTTACTAATTTCTATTGGTAGTTCTGTTAAATTATTATCACTTAAATCCAACCATATTAAGTTGGAAAGATTTCCAATTTCTGATGATAAAGTATCAATTCTACAATATGATAAATATAAATATTTGAGATTTGTTAATTTATAAATTTCATTTAAATTTGAAAACTTATTATCTTTAAGATAATCATAACTTAAATCCAAATAAGTTAGTTGAGTTTGCATTAAAATATTTTCAGAAATTTCAGTTAATTCATTAGTTAACATTTCAATACCTGTAACGAAGCTCCAATAATCAGAAGGAATACTATCCAAGTCATAAACAGATACATAAATTCCAACTTCTGAACTTAGTTTGCTTAATGTTTCGGAGCTTGCATTCCAATCAATATCATCATTACCAAGTAAATTTATGTGTTTTAGGTTTTGGCATTCGGTTACTTCTTTAGGTATTCGTAAAAGTGCATTTTCTGATAAATCGAGTGTGTCTATTAAATCTAAAATTTCTGCTCTGTCGGTTTCGCTGGTGTAATTTGTGTAGCCTTTCCATTCGCTATTGCGTTCTTTTACTGCTTTATCGAACATTGCGGTTTCTACTTTTGTTTGCATAAGTTCGGCTTTGGTTAGGGCTGCAAGTGCTTTTTCTTTTTCCTCACTTGCCACAATTGCCAAACTATCACTAGCCCGCATTTTGGCTTCTATACCGGCTACGGCTTTGTCTATCCATGTTTGGGCGGTGTTTATGTTGCTTGTGTTTTTTTCTACAACTGCAACTTTTCTCGAGGCATCAAATTGTTTGTATGCCAGATAATATTTATTGCTATCGTAAAGCTCAACACCTCTGTTAAAGTATTTTGTAAAGTTTTGTGCATTAGTGTTTAGTACTAATAATGCTAATATTGCTAGGGTTAGGATTATGGGTTTCATGTTTTTTAGATTTTTAAAATTTTACATAATGTTAATTTTTGCACGTCATTGCGAGGTTACAAAGCTCACATTTACACGTCATTGCGAGGGCTTTTTCTGCCCGAAGCAATCTGATGAATTTTACATCATTTGTACATTAAAATTCCTTTTACGTTACTTCAACAGATTGCTTCACTATCGTTCGCAATGACGTGGTTATGATTG
>Ga0316608_1000909_pt1 | contig 12464 bp, 4 predicted proteins | sample MIS2016152B_MG_FD_207673 | JGI IMG/M metagenome (GOLD analysis project Ga0316608, IMG submission 207673) | Microbial mat bacterial communities from Middle Island sinkhole, Lake Huron, Michigan, United States - MIS.2016.152B | ecosystem: Environmental > Aquatic > Freshwater > Lake > Sediment...
ATCGGCCATTACTTTAGCTGTTCCTACATATGCATAGTTTACGCCATTGTAATTAACTATAAGGCCGTCATTTCCTGTTCTCTGAATTGAAATATTTATGCTTGATGCATGAAATCCAGGAGTGCCACTTTGTTGATTTAAAATTTGCGGTAAATTGATTTTTTGAACTGTCATTGTTTTAATCCTTGTGTTTAGTGTTAAAATATTGTAAAATTTTCCCAAGCATTATTTCTGCGAACTCTGAGTACGGAATCAGTAGTGTCTAAATAAATATCACCATTTTTTACGTTGTTAGTTGGAGCAGAACTAAATTGTCCTCTATATCTAAGATACGGTTCACCAGTACTATCATCAATTAAAGGTGCTTTGAATCTATTTTCGGATATAGTCATTTTTAGATAATTTGTATATACACCGTCGTTATTAGCAATAACATTAAGTAGCGGAGTCGATGTGTTTGCTGTAATTTTAACCACTAACTCTGGAGTTTCTCCTAAACCGGCGCCTGTAAGTTTTGACTGAAATATCCACCCTACGTTGCTGGAAAAAGTTACAGTTCCATCTGATTCTAATGACGACACTCTATATGCCGCAATTCCGTTTGATAGATATTGGAATGCCTTCTGATATCCATCTATTGAGCTCCTTGAAATAACCATCATTCCATTACTGTGATCCATTCTAGTTATAACGCCAGTTGATCCTCCTACTGGACCACTAAACCCATACGTTCCAAACGTAAATCCAGCTATATAATTAGTGCCTGTATTCATAACGCGAAAAATAGGCTGAGAATTATATTGTCCTATCTCCATACCAAAAACATCATTATTACTATTGTTTGTGTCTCTTGAAAAATACATTCCAACTCTCCAACCCGACGAGTCCCTATTATCTAAATACTCTATCTTGCTTGGCGTAGCTTCAACATACACTCCTCCTGTTGGGTTTGATAGTAACCCATTTTGACCAATAGTCCAGCCGCCTATATTCCCTGACGAACTAGAAATTGCGCCAGTAAACGATCCGCTCGATGCATAAACGGCGCCACTAACACTGGCGTTTGTAAAAATGGCATTAGCGGCTGTTAAGTTACCGTCAGTAGTCCATGATAGATTTCCAAAATTGGCGGAACCATCAGAGAGAATGTATTTATCAGCTACTCCAACTCCAGCATCTTCACAACGTGACCCAAAAGTTATTCCCTGATTAGATATCGTAAAATTGCTATAAATCGGATCTCCCGGACCGGCACCAGGCATTGAAACCCAATCTGTTGGATTAAATGTAGCATAATTAGAATATAATCCGCCGTTTGCTAGTTTAAGTCCACCTATGGTTCCAGACGAAGAATAGATTGCGCCTCTCATTGTTGCATTGTTGAATTCAGCATTTCCAGAGCTATCTATTTTCCAACCTGACGTATCTGCAGAGTAATTGCCAGATATGTAACCGTCTTTATGTAACAATAAATTACCTGAGTAAATTTTATAACTATCAAAATTCCAGCCCGCTATAAAAGCAGTAATATTTCCGTTAATATAATTCCTACTCATTTGAAATAAAGGTGTATTGGAAGTTGATTGAAATCTAAACCCAAATTCTTCTAACCAAGCATTACCATTATTTACTAATCTACCAAAGGACGCCCCCATTGTACCGCATTCAATATAAATACTAGGGTATGTAGCGGTTGTTGTAATCTGTAAAGTATTTGTATTGTAAGTTTTGCCAATGTACTCATTAGTGAATTCCCATCCCGCAATTCTATTATAAGTTACTGCTTTATTTCCTGAACCATTTACTTCTGTATTAGCTGATAACGCAAAGTATTCGTTACCATTCCAATCCATCATTTGAATTCCATAGTAACCTGTTTTAACTCCTGCATTTCCATCTGATGCTAATTGACCGAAAACTAAATGACCTGCATTCGCACTTCTTAACCAAGTTAAAGAAAGACCTAATAATTTATTAGTTCCATCATACCACGGCTTACTTGCATTATTTATTGTAGTAGCGCTTGATAAAACTAAGTTATTATCATAAACTCCATTAGGAATTACTTTAGATATCTTTGTAGAATCAAAACCCCAACCTGCAATATTATTTACTGCACCTAATTGGAAAACATTCACACCACCTGACTGCCCTACTACACCCCAATTATTACTAGAAGAGTAATAAAGATTTACATAATTACTTGTATCTTTATATGCAATAACTCTTGGGTAAGTAGCATTAGTAATTTCAAGACCTGAACCACTACCAAATCTACTACCATTATAAATAGCATCACTTGTAAAATTCCAACCTGCAATAATACAGTCAATTAAGCCCGTTGATATATCACTAGCAAGTCTAAATATTTTACTACTTCCGTGCCAGTGTTCTATGCCTTGGCTGTTAGTGGTGTTTCCTGTAACATCATCATACATCCTACCTAAAGTTGTTCGCATATATTTATCACCAACTTTATGATAAAATATACTAAAGCCTAAAGGAAATAAATAATTAGAATTCGTAGAAGAAATAGAAACTCTATTACCACCTACACCTGAACTACCACTACCTGAGAATAAAGTACTTGAATTAAAATTCCAACCTGCAATTTGGTTTGTAGAACCAAGTTGAAATATATTACTTGCCCCTACTTGTCCTGTGATACCCCAATTATTTGCTGCATAGTAGTACATATTTATATAGTCATCGGCTCCGCTATATGCCATAATTCTTGGATATGAATCGTTAGACATTTCAATGCCTGCGCCACTTCCAAATCTACTACCATTATAAAGCGCCTCCTTTGTAAAGTTCCATCCTGCAATTTTGTTTGTGCTACCTAACTGAAAAACTGTATATGCGCTATCGTCACTGCCTTTTATTCCCCATTCACTACCACTATAACCAATACTTATTGTGGAATATCCATCCCATGTATTAGGAACACCCATTTGAGAAATAACCATACCCTCATTAACTAAAGATATTCTAGGATTTTGCATTGTTCCACCAAAACCACCTTTTATTGCCCACATTCCATAACCTGAATCTGAACTTAAAGAATTATCGGTTTCTTGATAGGGTGTTAAATAATCTCCCTCTTCAATTTGAACACCTGTGACAAAATATTCTCCGTTAAAATATCCATCTGCATATAAACCAATTATTATTCTAAAATCTCCTGATGCTGCTGATGGAGCTGTAATTGTAGTGCTAACTCTTTTCCAAACATTAGCTGTTAAATAATAGCCTGGCGTTGTAGAATAAATATTAGTCCACCCATAAGGATTTTCTATATGAATATATTTATCAACTGTACACATAGCCATAAAACTAATAGTGTATTTATTACCTGCAATAGGTGTCCAACCATTTGTGTTAACACCTGACCTTGCCTGTAGCCAAAGATAAATAGAGCCTGAATTTGTAGAAGTTCTATACGCTCCCTTATATCCTAAAGGCTTTACCGTAGTTTGATATCCTAAAGTGCCGTTCCAAACACTCCCTTGATTATCAGTCCAAGCATTAAAAGACATTAAAGAATTATCAGAATTTTTATACAAATTCTTTTTTATTCTTCCTGCATAAAAAGTATTTCCAACTCCGCTAGAGTCTCCTGCCGTTAAAGTACCGATAATATTCGCATTACCCGTTAAGTACATATTTTGAGAATACATTCCGTAGCCTGATAAACTTCCATATGTAGAATCTACAATCCCTGCAAGATTTCCGAGACGTGCTTTTGTTGTCGTGTAAGAATTAAAAGCACTGTAGGAGTTTACCCCTGCTTTTATGTCAATAAATGGAGAATTAGAATCATCAGCTGCCAAATAAATTGAACCTTGTCTATTCGCAGTGCTACCATCGTTTCCAATTCTTACTGCTTCGTAACCTGCGAGAAAATGATTTGCTGAATTATACGAAACTCTTATATATCTACCCGTTACAGATATAACAGTAGCTTCAACAAAAATTAAAGAAGAACCCGATGGATCAAATCTTTGAGAGCGGAGTAAATCTCCAACTGCAAAAGGACATAAATTCCTATTTGTTTCATCTTCTAAACCAATATCATCTACAGAAGAAGTAACTACCGAAACAGAATTAACTTTTGCAGATGCAGAAAGAAGAGTGTTTCCATTACTGGCTCTTAATTGTCTGATTAACAGTTCATAGATAGACATTGTTTTTCTTACAGTAAGATTATCAACTTCTAAGTAAGAACCACCTGTATCTCTGTGTAATTTATAACCACTACCACCCCAGCCACTCATAAACGATTCGGAACTTATCCCCTTAGTGTCGGATATTTGTATATCTCCTGAGAATAAATTCCTAGTAGTTCCTAGCAAAGTAATAGAGCCGTTAGAAAGTATTCCACCTGTGCTTGTATTTATAAGTACATTATCGACAGACGTAACACTACTTCTAAAACCAACTGTATTGTCAGCTGAAATAAATAACTTAGCAGTGTTTATGCCAAAGCCGTAATTAGTCCAAAGTTGAAATTTTAATCTATTGCTAAGGTCGGTATCAGAAAAAATAATACTTTTACTTCCTAGTAAATAATGATTACCATTAACAGATAAATCACTATCAAATATTCCTGAACCATAGCTATCAATATTTAATCCTAAATTATTTCTAGCAGATGTAATTTTTAATCCTGCACTAGAATTATTTGCAATAGAATAATTCCAAGAAATTCCTGTAACACCTAATAAGCTAACAACTGAACCAACACTATTAACACCTAGTGTTAAAGCACCGCTAGTTTTAGTAATTGCAAAAGGAGTTAGTATACCTGTTTCTGATATATAAAAATTATTTGCATCTGAAAATATATCCCAGTTTTTATTATTATTATTTATTCTTACATAAGGTGTTTGAATAGCTCCTGCAAAAACATTTGTATTAGTGCCATCAACATCTAATTGAGAAACATTTAATGTTATCCCAAAGGAATTCCAAACACCTCTATTATCACAACCACCAAGTTTAACCTTATAGCTAACTAAATCTACTGTACCAATTCCCCATTGACCTGCAACATTCCAATTTCCTAAATACTGTCCTCTCCCACCTGCATTGTAAAAAGATATGTTGTTTACTACACTAGGATTATCTAAAGATGCAGTAGCACCTATTTGTAAATTCCCATCAATCTGTGCGTTGTTAGTGTATTGCATTAAGCCATCGTTACCAATATAAAAATATTTTCCTGATGTATCATTACATAAAACAAAGCCCTCTTTAGGAGCATTTCTGAAACCAAAGTATCCATACCTTGTTGTAGCAGCAGTATTCTTAAATTCAAATATATTATCACTAGCTATATCAATAGAACTAATGTATCCACCTTTAACAGTTAAATTTCCATCCACCTGAGAATTAGCATACATTCTTGTTAATCTATTAGCTCCAAAAATAACCATAGCAGGAGAGCTTCCACCAATTTTTCCGAATTCTGCAATGTAATCCCCATCAGCATAAACTCTTAATCCTGAGCCGCTTGCATTTGTATTGTAAATTTCTAAAGCTAAATCACCTGACTTATTAACTTGCAAAATTGTTTTTCCATAAAAATTATTAGCATTAGTTCCGTTTACTGTTAAGTTACCATCTACTTGAGCATTGTTATAAAACCTAATATTCCTATCTTTATCAGTTTTCCAAACAAATAAACCAGTTTCAGCATCTGAATTCTGTGCTGTTGCTATAACTAATCCTAAATCACCGTAGTTCTCTGCATTTACTTTGAATAAGTAATTGCGATTATTTATATTATCAAATGAATTTTTCAAATACAACTTAGTACCACCAACTAAACCCGAAGTAATAGTATGTGCATCTGATGTTATAGACCCTGCAAAAGAAATACTTTGAAACCTTGTATCAACACTATAAATATCCTGCCATATTTCGCTATTCTCCTCATAGGCGTCCGAAACTTGCAGCTTCATAGTAACATTATCTTGATACCACCTTGAACTTCGATATAGAGAACCTGCACCAGCCCACCCACTATACTGAGTTCCTACAATACCATTATTAGTGTATGTTTTTATAAAAGGAGAACCAGTACTTGATAAGTTATTTCTTATAGTACCATAAAAATTATTAGTGCCAGCTCCATTTACTGTTATATTACCAGTAAATTTCCCATTCCCTGTTACATCTAGGGCTTCGGTTGGGGTTGTGTTTCCTATACCAACTTTGTTAGTATTAACATTCCAAAACATTGTGGCAGTTGCAGGTACTGCATTCATATTAGCGTCGCCACCAATAGCTAAACCACCACCTGTTAGTGTTTGACCTGCATCATAGAATTGAACGTAGTTTGTTCCATTACAATTTATAGTATGTTGTAATGTTGGGGTGTATGCGATTAAGTTATTAGTTATAGTAGTTCCATTTTTATTTATCGTAAATGGACTTGCAAGTGCACTTGTTGTATAACTCAAACCACTTGCCGAGGTTGTAAATACATCTGTTACAGTTAATACTATATCAGACGATATACTGTATATTATTCTACTCTCTCCACTTACTGTTATTGTTTCGCCTACTTTTAATCTGCTTCTGAAATCCGTATTTGAACCAACTAATGTAGTTGTTCCATTTGTTGTAACCGTGCCTGTTGCTATTGATGCTCTAGATATAGAAATATTATCTTTTGATGTTATATTACCACCAACCCACAGTGATTCAGCAAGCTCAAAACTTCCACCGTATCTTAATGTTCCAGTGTTATCAAGGTTCAGTATTTTTCCACTTGTTTCATTATTTATCCATAATCCATTTGTAGTTCCTGCCGTCACAATTCTACCAACATAGGCGTTTCTAGTGCCTGAACCGTCTTTGAATTGAATTACATTATCTCCTGAAACATCTGAACTTATCCAGTTTTTGGTAGTTAGATTGCCATCAACCTGAGCGTTACCGTAAGCTTTAAATGTATTGCACATCCAGTTTACATCCGATTTATTGGAATTTCTAGAACTATAAAAAGAGCTTTCATGATAACCATCGAGCAAATCAGCGTTTAGATTAGTAATTAATTCAGTTCCAGTTTTAGTAATAGTGCTAATATTTATGCCGGCGAAAGTAGGGGATGAGTTAGTTTTGAGAGATTGGTTTATTTCAGATGCCCCAGAAACAATTAAGGTTCTGCTTGTGTTACTACCTCCACTTATAGAGAATCCATCTATGTTAGGAGTAAGTAGAACGTTGTTTATTCTAGTCCCTTGTAATACTTGCTCTTTTCCGTATGTAACAAAATCTCCAGTTACTACCAGATTTCTTGTTTCTATGTCAGCACCTTTTATTTGCAAACCAGATGAACCGATTTTTAAATAACTAGATGGAGATAGCGCCGCAATTAATCCCTTTGAACTTATCTCTATTTGAGGTTCGTATGTTGATATAGTTCTAGTTGAAGCAGAGAAACTTATACTTGAAGTAATGTCTGCATCACACCCATAATATTTAAAAACAATAGCAACAACGAAACCAGCATTGCTGTTTGACGAAAACGATAAACTTACTGGAATATCTGCTGTTTTTAATTCTTTTATGAAATACGTAGCTATTGGTGTTGTTGCGTATGGATTTTCTACATTAGGAGAAGGTGAGTTGTATATTCTTATCCAAGCCTCGGGATCTCCATCTAATGATAATGTAATTAACGACTGTATTGTTAAGTCTAGCTGATACGATTTATATGTAGTGCTAGGATTTGTCCCTGCAAGTAAAATAGGAGAATATATAGTTGAATACCTAGGACCATCATTGCTTTTAATAGATATATTTGGCTGTAGATTTATAGTTGAGCCACTGAGCTCAAAAGCAGGAGAGTCGCTTGTCTTTATTACCCAAGGTGTACTTGCGTCATTAAACATAGGTATAGTTAGCGAAGAAGATGGAGTTATTGTACTATCAAATAAAGTAGACTGTTTACGAAGTATTATTCTTTCGGTATTATTAGCATCATATATTTTTATTCCTTCAGTGCCACTTATCTTTAGATCATAATATGCGCCGGTTTTTTTATATATTGAATCAGTGTCAAAATTCCAACTACCTATTTGAGCTGTGCCATCTATATTCAAAGCAAAGGTTTTGTTATTCGCATTGTAACCGACAAGACCATTTACAGTTTGGTCACCTAGCGCCATACTTGATCCTAACGCCACGCCAGTTAGTTTATTGGAACCATCTTTTGTGCCTGAGAATATAAACGGAGATAGAATCGTATTGTTATCAATGAATGTATTTCCATTCCATGCCGTTATCCACGGCCAATTAGGTCCACTTGGTCCTTGGATACCCTGTGGTCCTTGAATACCTTGAGGGCCTTGTATTAGACTCCATGCGTAATCCTCAGGGATAGTGCTTTCTGTTGCTGTTGTTTTGTTGAAAGCAAGGCCTATGTATGTCATTCCAGTTGGACTGTCGTTTAACCCAACACCAGTTGAACTGGTTGCGTATTTAACCCAAGTGTAAGTAGTAATTCCGTCAGCACCATTAACTCCAGGAATACCATCGGTACCTTTTATTAGAGTCCATTCGTAGTCTGAGTAACTTGATGATTCGGTTGCTACTGACTTATTGTACGCAATACCCATGTAGGTTTTTCCTGCAGGGGAGTCAGACATACCAGATGTTGGAGTGTCTGCATACTTTAACCAAGTATATAAGGAAGCTCCGTTTGTGCCGTTTGTGCCGGCTGAACCTTGGATGCCCTGTGGTCCTTGAGAACCACTAGGCCCCTGAATACCTTGCTCTCCTTTAAGATTAGTCTTTGATTGCTCGTCAAGGTTAGCGAATTTAATTGCTCCAGAAGAGAATATTAATTCATTGCCTTCATATTTTAGTTTATCTCCTAAACTAAATCTATCGTTAGGACCATCAAGGTATATAGTATTCGCTGAATTATAACCAACTCCAGTTCCTAGTTTTATATAACCATCGCTATGAATAACGGCCGTTGGATTAACTGTGTTGTTCTTTATTGATGTGCCGTCTATTGTCCATCCAGATATTTTAGCTTTGCTTGCTGCAGTGTCGAAATCAAAAACAGCTGTAGTTCCTGAATATAAAGATAACCTAGCTCCGTTGTCATCACTGAATAAATCTATAGCGTTGTTATTACCATTAGAAATATATGCGCGTTTTGCATATAAACCATATCCAGAGATAGCTCCCTTAGTTGGATGTGTTATTCCAGACAAATTTCCGAATCTTGATTTAACGTCAAATATTCTATTCGCCCCATTAACTGACCATACCACTGCCTGGGCATAAGGAGAATTAGCTCCATTCACGCCATCTATAGCCGAAACTTCGTAATAACCATTTCCTGTAGTTCCATAATCTACAGCAAGTGCACCTTTCTTTATTACTATACCAGACGTAAGTGATCCTGGTGAGTCTGTAGTTCTCGTGTATATGTATGTTTGAATGCTTCCTGAATCTGTTTGTTCGGTTGAGTTCCAAGCTACAGTACCCCAAGAATCTCCAACTTCAAGTCCATTGGTAGTTCTATCGAAAGTTCTAAGTCTTATTAAATCACCATCTGCAAATACTTTAGCATTAGGGAATCCCGGAAACCCTTCAACTTTCAATTGCGTAGACTCGCCAGAAATTGGGACAATAAAATCAACTGCTATTTTTGCAACTGATTTTGATATTATCTGCGACCCAGCAAGGGCCTGCTCCATATCGGCGATGAATGATTTAACTCTGAGCTCATCAGAATACATATATCTGAAGTCAGCTGAACCTGAGTTATCCACACGCCATCCGGTTGTCTGCGATGCGTAGTTCAGAGAGCCAACAGAGTCATCTAGTAGTAAGTCGTTAGTAATTCTTGCATTACCAGATATATGTAAATCATATTCTGGACTTACTCCTACACCTAACTTGCCGTATGTTTTTATATTTTTATTTGAAACTAAATCAAGTATAGATTCTTTATTTGAGTTCAAGAACCTGAACGACTCATTTGAATTAGCTCCTGACATAAAGTGAAATATATTGTCCTTACTAAAAACAGAATAAGAACCTATCTCCGGCAATTCTATTATATTGCTTGTAATATTAATTTTATCACTAATGGATACAGAAGCGTGGGAAACATTACTATTCGTCTTTACTGGTTGATTTAGGTAATCATTAAAATGTTGTCCATCCCACAAATCAGCATCTAAACCTGAACCTGAGCCATCGTTTAAAGATGTCCAAGTTTTTTGCCAAGGAGTCCAAACGTCTAAAGCCTTAGCTCTAGTATAAACGTTTCCGCTTATAGTGCTTATGTATTGCTGAGTTAAGTAGTTGGAATTTCCATATACGATCACAGAAAAGACTTCTGATTCATCAGCTTTATTTGTAACATTAGAAGCTCCACTGCATGTCCAGATGCCTCTGTCTAATATTGAATTTAAATTATTGCTACTAACTATAGTTTTATTTTTTACATACAAATCACCAATTGCTGCAATTACTTGATCAGTTGTAACTACGCCTGATTGTGGATTTTCTATATCTTCCCAGCGAATTCTTTGCCAAGACACGACTCCGGGTGCACTGCCAGATCTAAGAAATTTTCCAACATTGCCACTTCCATTGGCTGGGACGTGTCTATTGCCATCCCCTGTAGGATGCACATATGCGGCGCTTTCAATCTTAACCCTATCTTCCACGGTTAAGTGTTTTGAAACGTCTGATTCGTGATCTTCAATAGTGGCAGTTACGTCTGCTTTTATTTTTGCAAGCGCTCTTTGTAGTATAGGCGCTAATGTATCAAGAAAGTTCTTGCCAGTCATTAATTACTCGATTCGTTATTTTCAGTTGGTGTGTTTTGTTTTGATTCTGCGAATTTAGACACAGCTTTACCTGTTGTGTAGATGGCTAATATTCCCATAAGTGTAGTGTTCATAGATTCTATGTTCGACGCCTTTACGATGCAATAGATATAGGATCCAGCGAATGTTGTTACTAAAACAAGCGTTGTGAATATTAGAGTGGCTCTCATAGTGCTTTGACTATCTATATTTTGAGCCAATAATGAATTCAACCAATTAAGTATTTTGCTAAACATGAAAAAGCCTCCAGTTAATTTGGAGGCTAAAATATTGACCGTTGGCGCATTTATTCAAACGTCGCTATTAAAACAGTCCTTTAAAGAAGTTTTTGATTTCTATACTTTCGTATCTTTTCTGGATTATCCAGAACAACCAGTCGGTGTTAATCTTGTGATGTCTCATTTTTAATGTACTCCCTTAGATCGCATGGTCTTTCACATGTGTTTTGAGTTATTATTCTGCGAATTTCCTTCTTAGCAATGGCTTGCTGATATTTATATCTCTTATACGCTATCTTACCTGCAACGACAAAATAGAACATAAACACCAAGGAATTATTCACTTGCCATTGTTCGAGCAATGATATCAAAAACAGTAAGGTAAAATAATGAAGATTTGTAGATATGAAGTAGTCCTTGAAGATGTGTTTAGTTAAATTCCACAATATTTTACTAGCTCCGCTAATTTGGAGTAATCCATTTTTCATTTTCTATCCTATAACCAGCGTTCTTTATTTCTTGCCTACATCTTTCTATTTCAGATAAACTTATCTTGCTGAAGAAATCTAAACCAACAATAAATGAAGGAACGTTAAGTTTTGTTATTAATAAATTAAACATTATTTCGCATTTTTGATCATCAAGAGCGGTTTGCATGTATGGGTTTATTTTTAACTGATACGGAAGTTCATCTTTTAGTTTTATAATTAAAAGTGATTCAATCTCAGATTCATTGCCAACCTCGTCTTCTCTCATAGATACTAGTTCATCGTCTATCTGCTGTAGGTATTCTTTCTTAACACTACTCCAATCAAGTGGACGTCTGTATATTATACCAAATATCTTTATAAGTATATCTTTAACCATTCCGTTAAACTTAGATAGTCTGACGCCCTGCCAATTAGCCATGTCGTTCACTACGCCGGGTTTACACTCCATATGCACTATAGATAATTTCATTTCTGACATCTCAGAAGCGTCAATATTATCTGAGTATATAACACTAAGGTATGCTTTGTCGGCATTTGTAGATCTTCTAAGATCGGCGAAAAGATTCTTTATATGATCCATATTGTTATTGAACCTATCTTCAGATATGTCTAACATGCCAATTTCATCATCATTCTCTTCATTTGTTTTCTTAAAGAATCTATTATATATCTTAATAAGGAAACCAAACAGAGCAGTTAATGCGGCGCCTAACATTGTAAGTATAGCTACTACATCACCGGTTGTGTTCTTTATAGATTTAACCGTTGTAACAATATTTGTATCGAGTAGGTTATTCATTAATCATGACCTTATTAATTTTCTTGTACATTTATATTTTAAATAATCAAGGTAAGCAGTGACAACAGCAGCGGTGCCGGAATTGGTA
>Ga0316608_1000910_pt1 | contig 12461 bp, 10 predicted proteins | sample MIS2016152B_MG_FD_207673 | JGI IMG/M metagenome (GOLD analysis project Ga0316608, IMG submission 207673) | Microbial mat bacterial communities from Middle Island sinkhole, Lake Huron, Michigan, United States - MIS.2016.152B | ecosystem: Environmental > Aquatic > Freshwater > Lake > Sediment...
CAAATAGCAAAATTAAAAGCTTCTATGAATACTCCAGGAATAGATCCTAAAATGAAAGAAGCAATGCAACATAGAATCAATTCTTTTAATATTCAAATTCAATCAATCAATAAAGGTAAACCTATAACACCCGTTGAAGAAAATTTTAATGAAAGTGGTTTTGATACAACAAAACAAAATTGGATTAATAAAATTGTAAAAGCAACTAAGAAAAATAAAAAAGAAGTAACTAAAGTAGTCCATGATATTGTATCAGGTTTAGAACAATCTAAACCTGGTAATTATGGATATATTGTAGGAACATTAAAGAAAACTCTTTCCGATAAATATAAAGTGAATCTAAATGAAGATGGTGAAGGTGCTAGTATATCTACGGCAAATATAGGTTCTCCTACAATGTCAACGAGTGACGGTGGAACTGCTCCTGCTATATATGGTGATTCGTCAAAGGCTGTTAAATCACCATTGGGTGTATTTGGTAGAAGAAAATTTTATCCACCTAATAAAACAGATAAAAAGAAAAAGAAAAATAATTATACTATTATAGAATTTCTCGATCATTATTATGACGAAAAATAGATCTTATAAATATTGTAATGAGTAAGTAAAAAACATTAATAGAAGATAATCTTATTGATAAGTTAAATGAATGTTTATTAGGAGATTTTTAAATGAGCGATATTTCTAAACTGTTTATGTTCAACCCTTTCGCTAAATTTTTTAAAAAGGTAAGAGTTGAAAAAGACGAACTCGAAGATGAAGAAATTAATGATAGTCAAGGCGTTTCTCAAGAAGAAATCGAATTAGCTAATTTCATTAATTACGATTTTCAAAGTTCACCCTCCAGTGCAATAACAACCATTGGAATTCAATTCGAGCAGTACTTTGGTAGTAAAAGGGGAAGGGTTCAGAAATATAGACAGATGGCGAGATTCCCTATTATCAATGGCGCTATTAATAATATATGTGATGATGCTATTGTTGAAAATCCAAAGGGTGATATTATTACTCTTGATTTAATTGAAGAAGTTCCAGAACATATTGAAGATGAAATTAGAAAAATTTGGGATTATCTTACAATTGAAATATTTAGATTTAATGAGAGGGGATGGGAATTTTTTAGAAAATGGCTTATTGAAGCAGAATTATATATTGAAATTATTCTTAATGAAGAAGGTAATGATATTATTGGAATTAAAATACTTCCTTCTCATACAATGATGCCTATTTTTGCTGATGGAAAAATAAAAGCGTTCATACAAGCCAATGTAAATAGTCCAGAAGCTGTTAAGGGTGTTGATCATGCTAATGCTGGTAATGTTTCATATGCCAAACCAACTAACTACGCAGAAGATTCAGAATCTGATAGTATAATTTTTGATAAAGATCAAGTAGCATATGCTAATTATGGCGATTGGGGTGAATCAGTTCTTGACGTTAGAGGTTATCTCGAATCTGCTATTAGACCATTTAATCAACTTAATAACATGGAAGATGCGACTGTTGTTAATAAATTAGTCCGCGCACCTCAAAGAAGAATTTGGAATATTTATACTGGTAGAATGCCTAAAGGTAAAGCTGATGAATTTGTAAAGCAATTATCCAATAGATATAAAAAGAAATTGATTTATGATTCAGAAACAGGGGCTATGAATTCAGCACAGAATGTTCAATCACTTACTGAAGACTTTTGGTTTACTAAAGATATTAATGGAAACGGTACTTCTGTTGAAACAATTGGTGGTGATAATACTTTCGGTGAAATGGATGAAGTTAAATATTTCGAGATTAATTTATATAAAGCACTAATGATGCCACAATCTCGTTGGTCTGAACCATCAACATCCATGTTTTCTACTGGTAAGGGTGGAGAAATTCAAAGAGAAGAAATATCATTCGCTCGATTTATTGAGCGTTTACAAAGAAGATTTAAATATATTATTCTCGATCCTTTCATTACTCTTCTAAGACTTAGAGGAATTGACGAAAGATATATTAATCATAATATTTATAATATACAATTCGTCAAATCGAATCTGTTTAAAGAATATAAAGAAATGGAATTAATGGAATCAAGACTTTCTGTTCTTGGTGCTGTTTTTCAATTCGTTTATAATCCAACAGAAAATCCAACTGGATATTTTTCTCCTGAATATGCTCTGAAACATGTATTTCAAATGAGTGAAGAAGAATTTCATTGGAATAAAGAACTACTTGACAAAATCAAACCTACTGAAGAAGAAGTTTCTAATGAAGAAGGTGGTGAATCCGGTGGTGGATTTGGTGGTGAAGAATTTGGTGGTGGTGAGGAAATGGGTGGTGAAGAAGCTGGTGGTGAAGTTCCTGTTGCCGCACCTGAAGAAGCTCCAGCAGAATCTAAATCATTCCTTATTAACGATAAAGATTCTATAATTTTAAATGAATGGATTTCGTATGATTCCATTATCAAAAATAAACATAGTAAACGGAAATAATTATTATGAGCTTTAAAGAATATCTAAATGAAATTACCGATAGTGAACGTCAAAAACGGAAAGATAACTTTGAAAGAATTCAAAACAATAAATGGCAAACTATACATAGGAATGAAAGAAATGAATTAAAGAAAGAACGAGAAGATTTAGGTGATCTTTTTATTAGTAAATCTAACGTATATCGAGCCGATCAAGTTGATGAAGATGAATATGATTTGATGGTAAATATCATTATTCCAGGTACTATTAAAACTATTAAAAGACTTGAATATTCATTAGCACATCAAGAAGTAGGAATGGATATTTGGAGAATGGGAAAACAATTAAAAAAAGAAAAACAACATCTTATTGATTTACAAACAAAAGTAATTCCGTGGATGGAAAAAATATTAAATTAGTTATAAATTTTGAATTGATAAATATATTAAAGGAGAAACAATTATGAAATCTATCGTTAAAAGAGTACTCGCAGGTGACTGGACTTCTATCCAATCTGACGTAGAAAAAATGGCGGCTAATAAAGTCAAAAATCTCGTAGATAATAAAAAAATAGAAGTCCTCGCCAAACTTAATGATACTAATGTAAATACACAAAAAGATGTAATGAACTTTTAATCTCTATAAATAAGAATAGAAATAACTGAGACAGCGACTGATCCTCGTTTCCTGAAACCCGATAAGTAGGGATTATCAGTTAATTTTCTAATGTTCATATTAAAAAATTGAATAGATAGTTAGATTATAAATATATATGGAACAATTAAAGGAGAATTTTTTAATATGAAACTAATGACTGAATTTATTGAGAGAGAACATTTACAAATTATAAATGAAGTATCTGAAGAAACTGGTGCTAAAATTTGTAGATTGAGGGGTCCTTTCCTCGAAGCGGAAAAAAAGAATAGAAATGGTAGAATTTATCCTATTAGTATTATCGAGAGAGAAGTTAGAAAATTCAACGAAGAAAAAATATCTAAAGGTAGAGCTGTAGGCGAAGCAGACCATCCGGCTTGTTGTTTATCTAAAGATTTTGATGTGCTTACTGAAAATGGTTGGAAATCATTTGAAAGTTTATCGTTAGGTGAAGAAATTTTAACATTAAATAACGATGGTAATATTGAAAAAAATACTATCGAAAATATTATTGATGAACCATATAAGGGATATGCTTATAGATTAAAAGGGATGGGAATCGATTCTGCGTTTACACCAACACATAGATTTCTATTAAAAGATCGTTATGGTAAAATGGAATATGCTACTATTGACGATATTTTTAAAAACAGAACTAAATTTTCCAAATATCATATTGTTAAGACTGGTAATTGGATTGGTAATGATGTTGATAATATTAAAATTGATGGTCTGACAAATGAAGAATATTATTCAAAATGTTATTGGAATTTCAATAATGATGTTCGCGAAGATTTAATTATAGATGCTTTAACATTTGTAAGGTTTCTTGGGATATGGTTATCTGAGGGTTGTATTACTAAAGAAAAATATGGTATTATGATTTCTCAAAATATAGGTGAAAAATGTGATAGAATTGAAAATATGTTGAATGATTTTCCCTTAAAATGGAATAAAAATATTAGAAATGGTAAAGTTATTTTTTCTTTGAATGATATTAGATTACATAAATATTTGAAAGTTTTAGGTGATTGTTATAATAAATTTATACCATTAGAAATAAAACAATTAAATTCATTATATTTAAATGAATTGGTTCAGTGGTTTATTATAGGTGATGGTAGAACTCAATATAGAAATGATAAAATTGTTAGACAAAATCTTTTTTCAGTTTCAAAAAAATTAATTGAAGATTTACATGAATGTTTAATCAAGGCTGGTATGTCTGGTAATTGGACTGTTATCGAACCATGTGATGATTATGAATTTGCTGGTCATATGATATTAGCTGAAAATAAAAGCGATTTATTTCAATTGAATATTTCTAAAACTAAAGGTATTTATTTAGATCCGAGATTTTTGAAAATTGAAATTATTGAACATGATGCTAATGTTTATTGCCTAACTGTCAAAAATTCAAATTTTTATATGAAACAAAATAATAAATCATTTTGGACTGGTAATTCACCTCAGATAAATATTGATAGAATTTCTCATGTGATAGAATCTTTGGTAATGGAAGATAATGTTGGTAGGGGTGTCGCAAGATTAATAGATACTCCAATGGGAAGAATAGCAAAAACATTAGTATCTGAAGGAATTATTCTTGGTATGTCAACGAGAGGTGTTGGTAGTTTGAATGGTGATAGGGTTGGTGAAGAATTTCAATTATTAACCGTGGACCTCGTTTTGGAACCAAGTTGTCAACAAGCCTTTGTAGAGGGAGTATTGGAGAACAAGGAATATATAATGGATGGAGATCAGATTGTTGAGGTTGCGATTAGGAATTTACAAAAGAAGGTAGAAAAAAAGTATGATCCTAAGTCAATGTCATCTAATGTTTTAGGATACATGAATGAATTTTTGAGAGATATTGGAAGAAAAAAAATGTAGAAATACGTGTTATTTCAAGTTCAATTTATATAAATACTTAAAGGGACAATTTAGGAGGAGAGAAATATGAGTAAGAAAATCACAGAAAAGCTTAAAGAGATGTTGACTCCAGGAGATCTTAAAATTCTTGAGTCTGCTATCGAGAAGATGATTAATCAGAGAGTGACATTGAAGGAAGAGGAACTCAAGAATCGTTATGATGAACTTGCTGAAGAGTATGTTGCTAAAAAGATTTCAGAGGGACTTGAAGTTGCCAAAGCAGAACTGATTGAATCGTATGATGGGAAGCTTAAAAATATCGAGCAGAAAGTTGTAACAAAACTTGGTTCGTTTTTGGATCATGTTATTGTTGAACAGATTTCTGAATCAGCAATTGAGAAACTCGCTATTAATGAAGTTGCTATGCCAGTCGTTGAGCAAATTAAGAAAATATTTGGATCAAATTATATTGATCTCGATACAGATGGATCAGGAGTTCTTAGAGCAGAGCAGAAGAAATCTCGTCAGCTTAAAAATGAGTTGACAGAAGCATATGCTAAGATTATGGAATCGGAAGAGCGTCTTGAGAAAGCATCTACATTTTTGTTGATTTCTGAGAAGACTGATGGGCTTGCTCGTAGTCAGAAACAAAGAGTCGCGAATATGTTCAAGAGCAAGAAATTTGACGATACAAAAGAGAATATCGATACTTTTGTTGATATGGTTAAGGAATCTAAGGTTTATTCTGCTCGTCCTAAATCAACTTCGAGAGGAACTTTTCAGGAAGTTATTTCCGAGGGAGATTCTTTGGTAGAACAGAAAGCTTCGATTAATGAAGAGAGAGAAGAGTTTACTTTCGCAGAGAAAGCAAACAGATACATTTAATAAATTTTTAACAATTTCGTAAATTTAAATTAACTTAAACATACCGATGTTTATCGGGAATTAAAGCCTGTGTAAAGAAAAAGTCAAGAAATGAATCTTGGCTTTACTTGACAAAACAGGAAGAGAACTTGAGAATTATTGTTTATTTGTTTTCAAAACAGGAAATATTATGAGTTTAGCTCTTATTAAGAAGTGGGAAAGTGCGGAAGGAAAAATGTCGGTTCGTGATGTTAAAGATCGACATATTAAAGAGAACCTTGCTACTCTGCTTGAGAATCAGGAACGTAAGGATTTTAATGGACATGAGATTATTTCTGAATCTTCCCAGGGTAATATCAATACTGGAAATCTTGGTTCTGATGGTGATCCTTCGTCGTACATTTTCCGTCCGATTGCTCTCGCTCTCGTAAGACGTACTTTCCCCGATCTGTTCGCCAATAAAGTTGTTGGTGTTCAGGCAATGTCAACTCCCGTTGGACTTGCTTATGCTCTCCGTGTACTTTATGATAATGGATCTGGAACTGAAGCGGCATGGGATCGTGTTCCTGAGTATGCTGGTTATACAGGAAATACTCCTGGTGCATCTGCTGTTCTTGCTGGTTCACATTCGGGGACTTCTGCTGATACTGGTATATATGATGCTTCTGGTACTGGAATGTATACATCTGCCGCTGAAGCTTGGACAATTGCTAACAATTGTTATTCCGCAGATCCTGGTGCCACTGGTTGTGGAGATTGGCCTCAGTTGAAAATGCAAATCGATCAGGTTGCTATTACGGCAAAGTCGAGAAAGCTTGCTGCTTCTTTCAGTCTTGAAGCCGCTCAGGATGTTAAGGCAATGCACGGAATTGACATTGAGAGAGAGATGGTTCAGTTTCTTCAGTACGAGGTAACTGCTGAACTTGACAGAGAGCTTATCACAAGAATGAAGAATGCTTCTGTTGATACTGCTAAGGGTGGAGAGGTTATTGGTGCTATCGATCTTACTGGTGGTCTTAATAGCACTGGTATTGACGGAAGATGGTCTGGTGAAAAATATATGAATATTATATCCGCCATTGTCTATCAGTCGAATAAGCTTGCCGTTACCACACGTAGAGGTCCCGGAAACTTTGTTATCGTTTCCCCTGCTATTGCTACTGCTCTTCAGGCCGCTGGTCATCAGTTCGTTGCTTACAATCAGAATGTCAATCCTACTCAGGTTATGTCTTCTATTGGTAAGCTGAATGGTCAGATGGATGTTTATCGTGATCAGTATGCTCGTACTGAGTTTGCGATGGTTGGTTATAAGGGAGCTGGTGTTTCTGATTGTGGTATTATTTTCAGTCCGTACATTATGGGTTTGACAAATAGAGCAATTAGCACTTCCGATTTCTCACCTCGCGTTGGTGTGATGTCGAGATATGCCATTACTGATACGTTGCTTGGAAGCGGAAGATATTATCGCACAATTCCGTTCTTCAATGTCAACAAACTTATTCCTGGTGCTACTAACAGCAATCTTCCTTCGGGATTTGCTGGTAATGGTTACTAAGCGAAAATAGTTAAGACGTAATATTTAATTAGGTCAAGGTAAAAATGCCTTGGCCTTTTTTATAAATATGTTATAATAGTTGAAGATAGTCTATAATTCTTGTTGTAAACTTTGGAGATAATATGAGATGTGAAATTTGTAATAGTTACGAGAGTGAATCATATCATTCGTTATCATTACATATATCGAATAAACATAAAATTACATCGAAAGAATATTATGATTTATATATTAAACAAAATGATGGTAAATGTATATGTGGTAATGATTGTAATTTTAAGAATTTACGATATGGTTATTTTGAATATTGTTCATCTAAATGTTCATCGAATAACAAGAATACAATTGAAATGAGGAATCAGACTAAATTGGAAAGATATGGTGATGCTAATTATGTTAATATTGAGAAGGGTAAACAGACATGGGGAAATAAATCGAAAGTGGATTTGGAAGATATTAAAGAAAAAAGAAAGAAAACGAATATTGAAAGATATGGTGATGCTAATTTTACTAACAGAGAATTATCTAATCAGACTAAACTCGAAAGATATGGTGATATTAACTATACAAACAGAGAATTAAATAAAGATACTGTTAATGAGAGATATGGTTGTGATAATGTTTTTCAGAATGATAATATCAAACAGAAGATTAAAGAAACAAATAATGAGAGATATGGTGTTGATCATTTTATGAAGAGTGATATTGCTAAAGATATCATTGAACAAAATAAACAAAAATCAATGGAATTACATTTTAAACAATCTGAAGAACAATTTGTTGAGTATTTTGATATTTTAGATTATAAAGATTATAATAATATAACAATTAAATGTAAATATTGTGGATATATTAGTACAAGACAATATCAATTTTTACATTGGCGACTTGATAGGAATATTAATCCATGTTCGAATTGTTGTGATCTATCTAATAAGTCTAATGATGAAGTTAAAATATTAGAATTTATTAAAGAAAACTATAGTGGTGAGATATTGGAGAATTCGAGACAAATTATATCACCATATGAATTAGATATTTATTTACCAGAATTAAAATTGGCTTTTGAATTTAATGGTCTATATTGGCATTCTGAAAAATATTTAGATAAAAACTATCACCTAAATAAAACTAATAAATGTGAGGGACAAGGAATTCACTTAATTCATATTTATGAAGATGATTGGATGTTTAAACAAGATATAGTTAAATCGAGGATATTGAATCTTATTGGGAAATCGAAAGTTATTTATGGTAGAAAGACAAAAATTAAAGAAGTTTCATCTAAAGAAAGTAAACAATTTTTAAAAGAAAATCACTTGATGGGTTCTTGTACTGATGGAATTAGATTAGGATTATATTATGAAGATGAATTGGTTTCATTGATGACTTTTGGTAGTTTGCGTAAATGTTTAGGTCAGCAAAGTAAGGAAGGATCATTTGAGTTGATTAGATTCTGTAACAAATTAAATCATTCTGTTATTGGTGGTGCTAATAAACTATTCAAACATTTCAAAGAAATATATAATCCGATTGAAATTATTAGTTATGCTGATAGATCATGGACTATGAATAACGGTAAATCTATTTATGATAATATTGGTTTTATTTTTGATTCAATAACTAAACCAAATTATTGTTATATTGTGGATAAATTTAATAAAATGAATAGGTTTACGTTTAGGAAGAGTGAATTGATAAAGGATGGTTATGATGGAAGTAAAACAGAACACGAGATAATGTTAGATAGAAAAATATATAGAATCTATAATTCTGGAAATCTTAAATATGTTTGGAGATAATATGCGATGTGAAATTTGTGGTGTTGATGGATTTAAACTTCCCATATCATTAAGTAATCATCTTGTTATTCATAATATTAAAATGAAAGAATATTATGATAGATTTATTAAAAAAGAATCAGATGGTAAATGTAAAATGTGTGATTCTGAAACTAATTATATAGGTTTTACTAAGGGATATAGAGAATTTTGTTCGTATAAATGTAGCAACAAACATATTAACAGTCAGCCAGAAGTTCGTAAAAAAATCAAAACTACATTGAAAGAAAAATATGGTGATGAGAATTATGTTAATGTTGATAAATGTAAACAAACTAAATTTGAAAGATATGGTTATGAATATTTCCCTACATTTGAAGATATGAGGGAATTAACTGAAGATGAAGAAACAGATAGATTAAATAAGATTAAACAAACCAAACTCGATAGATATGGCGATTCTACATTCGCTAATATAGATAAGATTAAACAAACCAAACTTGATAGATATGGTGATTCTAATTATAATAATTCAGAAAAAATTAAAAATACTTGGGATAATAAAACAATCCAAGAGAAACAAGATATATCAGATGTCGGATATCAAACAAGAAAAACTAAAATAGTAGAAAATATATCCAACTATATCAAAGAAAATAATCTATCTATAACCTTAACAGAAATTAAATCTAATATATATTCATTCAATTGTAATATATGTGGAAAAGATTTTGACATTCAACCACAACTATTACGGAAAAGATGTCAAGAAGATAAAATAATATGCTCTCATTGTAATCCGCTATATAATCAAAATATTTCACATATGGAAATAGAACTGTTGAATTTTATTAAAGAAAATTATATTGATGAAATTATAGAAAATTCTAAACAGATAATAACACCTTATGAAATTGATATTTATTTACCAAAATTAAATTTGGCTTTCGAATTCAACGGTCTCTATTGGCATTCTGAATTATATAAAGATAAAAACTATCACCTAAATAAAACTAAATTATGTCAAGAAAAAGGAATTCATCTTATCCATATTTATGAGGATGATTGGAATTACAAACAAGATATAGTCAAATCAAGAATACTAAATCTTCTCGGCAAATCTAATGTAATATATGGTAGAAAATGTGAAATGAAAATTTTAGTCAATACCGAATGTAAAGAATTTCTTGTTCATAATCACATACAAGGTAATGTTTATGGTGACTTTAATGTTGGATTATATTATCAAGATGAATTGGTTTCTTTAATGACTTTCGGTAAACTAAGAAAAAATATGGGTCAAAAAAGTAAAGATGGTTATTGGGAACTGCTTAGATTCTGTAATAAATTAAATCATTCTGTTGTCGGTGGTGCTAATAAACTATTTAAACAATTTATAAAACAAATCAATCCATTATCTGTTATTAGTTATGCTGATAAATCTTGGACTATAAATAGTAATAAGACGCTTTATAATATGTTGGGTTTTAAATTAGAATCTGAAACTATCCCAAACTATTTTTATATTGTAGATGGTATCAGAAAAAATAGATTCAATTTCAGAAAAGATATGTTAATTAAAGAAGGTTATGATGCAAGTAAAACAGAAAGGGAAATAATGTTAGATAGAAAAATATATAGAATTTATAACTCTGGTAATCTAAAATTTAATTATTAACTATCTATCAAAAAATTATTATTTTTAAACTAATAAGAGAACTATGAAATTAATTTTTTGTAGTTCTCTTTTTTTATTGTTATAAATAAGAATAAGAGTAGTTAAATAATATTTTTTAAAATTGAACAAGGGGGTTGGTTTGAAAGTAATAAATGTTGCTGGTTTCCATATAAAATTCGAGAAAAATGGTAAGACTTATAATGTTCCCCATGACGGCAATCTTCATAACATTCCAGATATTTGTTATAAAGAAGATAACTTTCAAGGTTTACTTAGGGTAATTGTTCCACCAGAGTCCATTAAAAGAGTTATTAGAAACGATTATAGTAATATATTTATCGATATCAATAATGATAATATTAAAGAAATCCTTATCGATAAAGTAGAAAAAAAAGAAATTATAAATAATAGTAAACCAATAGATGCGAGAAAAATTAAAATAAAAAGTTCCATCAGAGAATCTCATAAATCTAAAAATAATAAAAAGAAAACTGATGAAACAACTAAATAAGAGGTAATATTTTATGGCAAAAATAACAAACTTAGAACAAATGAAACATTATGTATTAGTTCAACTCGGTTTCCCAGTATTGAATATCGAAGTATCAGATGAACAATTAGAAAATGCCATAGAAGATACCTGCCAAGATTTCTCAAGATATAATTATGAAGACGGCTCCTTCAGAGATTATTTTCTCCTTCAATGCGTTCCTGGTGTTATGGATTATCCAGTATCATCTGTCAGAGACTTTAAAACATCCGCTACACTTGACAATATAGAATCTATTTGGGACTATTCAGTAAGCTTTGGTATGGACGGAATCAATACACTGTTCTCACCTTCCCACATACTCCTCTATAACCAATACGTAGAACAAGGTAACTATCCTGGTGGCCCAAATGGCGGATCTCCTGGTGGATTAGTGCTATCCAATTATCAAACAGCTATGATGTATATGGAACAAATTGATTCTATGTTTGGTAAGATGTATAGTGTAAATTTTATACCTGGACGTGAAGTTATTAGGGTTACTCCAACACCTACAACGCCGATTGTTGGTGTTTTAATATTTTGGCGAAAAGAGTACGCATACAATTTATATAATCATCCATTAGTTAAAAAATTAGCTGTTGCTCGCGTGGGACTTCGTTGGGGCCGAAACTTAAATAAATATTCTGGATCAATGCCAGATGGGTTGACTATTAATTCGGATGCTATAATTAGTGAATATAAAGAACAAGAAGAGAAATGGTTAGAGCGAATGTGGGAAGAGAGTCAAAGTGGAGATTTTATAATTTCCTGAAAAATAATATAATATAATTAAAAGATAAGAAGGACAGCGACTGATCCTCGTTTCCGAAACTACATTGAGTAGGATTACTTCTTATTTTTATTTTTTAAAACTTAATGTAGAGGTAATTTATATGAGAAATGGCAAACAACAAGATTCAATTGTGGGTAATAAAATGGATTTCAAAAAGTTTTATAATGAGTCGATAGATTTTAGTACTATTGATATTAAAGAAATATATGACAAATTCAATAAGAAATTATTTGGTAATAAGTTACCAAAAGATTTAAAGTTTGAAGTTAAGAACATGAA
>Ga0316608_1000911_pt1 | contig 12441 bp, 12 predicted proteins | sample MIS2016152B_MG_FD_207673 | JGI IMG/M metagenome (GOLD analysis project Ga0316608, IMG submission 207673) | Microbial mat bacterial communities from Middle Island sinkhole, Lake Huron, Michigan, United States - MIS.2016.152B | ecosystem: Environmental > Aquatic > Freshwater > Lake > Sediment...
CATCAGTGCGGGCATAGGTCCAAACGGATTTCCTTTAAAATCCATATCCAACCCAGCTACAATAACCCGTATTCCAGAATTGGCTAAATCATTACAAATTTTTACAATTTCATCATCAAAAAACTGTGCTTCATCTATTCCAACTACATCACACCCTTGAGCTAAAATAGCAATATTGGCTGCAGCAGGAACAGGCGTTGAACGTATTTCGTTTTTATTATGTGAAACCACCATTTCTTCATCATATCGGGTGTCGATGGCGGGTTTAAAAATTTCCACTTTTTGTTTGGCAAATTGTGCTCTTTTCAGTCTTCTGATAAGTTCTTCTGTCTTTCCAGAGAACATCGAACCGCAGATTACTTCAATCCAACCAAATTGCTCTTTATGATTTACGGTATTTTCGAGAAACATTTTGTATATTAGCTATTTTAAAAAGAGAAATTCTTTTACATTTGTAGAAACAAAAATATCAAAATTCTAACTACATAGTTCACTTGATTAGATAAAGTTATGAAAAAAAGATTGGAAGCCGAATTAATCAGCATTGCACACAGAGTTTTAAAACTTAAAAACAAGTCAGAAATTGACCAATTGTATCTTGAAACTCGAAAATTATATGAAACATTAGCTGTTTTAAAATTTTATGGTGATAATTATGAACAACTAAAAGCAGAAATTTCTAAAGAAGACTTCGAAGAAAAAATTGAAAGTTCTTTTAAAAATAATATTGTTGTTGAAACTTCAAAAGTAGTTATTGAAGAAGTTGCAGAAATTGTAGAAGGAACATTAGCTCAAGAAGAACCAATAGTTGTTTCTGAAGAAATTGAAGAAACAAAAACTACATCCGAAAAAGAAATTGAAGAAGAACCAATAATTGTTAGCGAAATTTCAATTGAAGAAAAAATTGAAGAAGACGACGAAGAAGAAATTTTTGCTAATGAAGCTAAAAATGATTTAGATTTTGAGCCCATATTTGAATTAGCAGAAGACTCGAACGATAGCCAACAAGAGATGCAAACGCCGGTTGAAACTGCAGAAATCGTTGATCCTAAAAAAGAAACACAACAAATTTCTTTTGAAGATTTATTAGGTCAAAATTATACCGAACCTATTTTTGTAAAACCAAATGATGTAACTTTTCCAACTTCAAAAACAGCAGTTTTTGAAAAATCTGATGATATTATTGTAGATCGATTTGAAGGAAAATCACCTTCCTTGAATGATAAACTTTCTAAAACCATCACTATTGGATTGAACGATAGAATGGGATTTGTAAAATTTCTTTTTGCGGATAGCAATGAAGATTACAACCGAGTTTTATCTCAATTAAATACTTTTAGCACTTTTATCGAAGCAAAAGATTTTATTGACGAAATTATCAAACCGGATTATAATAATTGGAAAGGAAAAGAAGATTATGAAGCCCAATTTATTGAAATAGTTGCCAAAAAGTTTTTATAAATGGCTAAACTTTATATTGTTCCAACGCCTATTGGCAATCTTGATGACATGACTTTTAGAGCCATAAAGGTGCTTAAAGAAGCCAATTTAATTTTGGCAGAAGACACCCGAACAAGTGGGAAATTACTGAAACATTATGAAATTTCGACCCACATGCACAGCCATCACATGCACAACGAACACAAAACCGTCGAAAATTTGATTGCTCGATTAAAAGGTGGCGAAACCATAGCCTTAATTTCTGATGCTGGAACACCTGCCATTTCTGATCCTGGTTTTTTATTGACACGAGCCTGTGTTGAAAATAATATTGAAGTTGATTGTTTGCCTGGCGCAACGGCTTTTGTACCCGCATTAGTGAACAGTGGTTTGCCCAACGACCGATTTATATTTGAAGGATTTCTACCCGAAAAAAAAGGAAGACAAACCCGATATTTAGCTTTAGCAGAAGAAACTAGAACGATGATTTTTTATGTTTCTCCTCATAAATTGGTCAAAACTTTAGCCGAATTTGTACAGTATTTTGGAGCGGAACGCCCAGTTTCTATTTCAAGAGAATTATCAAAACTACACGAAGAAACCATTCGTGGCACAGCCGAAGAAGTACTAAAACATTTTGAAGCAAAACCACCTAAAGGCGAAATTGTAGTGGTTGTTGGAGGGAAAAAATAGTGCTCAGTTTTCAGATATTTTGTTAAACACAAATTGACTTTTTGCTTACTTAAATCAACATAATGTATTGTTTTTTGTTGTTTGTGATTAACAATTTTTAATTAAAAACGTTGTTTGTAATTAACATTTTTATACATTTGCATCCTAAATTAAAATGCAATGGAAGAATTAAAATTTGAATCGCAACAAAAAATTGCAACTTTATCATTAGATTTTCAGCGTTATTTGGTAAACGAAATTGATTTAAACAATCAATTAATTGCTATAAAAGGTGCGCGAGGCTCGGGTAAAACAACGTTGCTTTTGCAAATTGCAAAGAAAAAATTTGATTTAGAAAAAACTTTATATGTAAGTTTAGACCATATTTATTTTTTTGAAAACAAGTTGTATTATTTAGCCAAAGAATTTTCGGATACAGGCGGAAATCATTTGCTACTTGATGAAGTGCATAAATATCCAAATTGGTCGAGAGAAATTAAATTAATTTATGACAATTTCCCATCATTAAATGTGATTTTTACTTCATCATCGATGTTGGAAATTTACAGGGCAGAATCTGATTTGAGCAGGAGAGCAGTTTCTTATAATCTTAAAGAATTATCGTTTAGAGAATTTACTGAATTTGAATTAGGTATAAAATTATCAAAATATTCATTTGAAGATATTTTACAAAATCATAACCAAATTGCATCCTATTTGCTTCAAAAAATAAAACCGCTTGCTTTATTTTCAAAATATTTGAAAGTCGGAGCGTATCCTTATTATAAGGAAAACGAAGAAAATTACAATCAAAAATTATTAAACATTATAAATTTAATCATAGAAATCGACATCAATGCAGTTGAAGATTTGAATTATGAAACCTTAGTAAAATTAAAAAAACTTTTAATTTCAATTGCTTCAAGTGCACCGTTTACACCAAATATTTCAAAGTTGAGCGAAAAAGTTGGTGTTTCAAGAAATACATTAATTCAAGCAATCAAAATTTTAGACAGAGCAGGATTGGTAAACGAATTGTACAAAGACACGTCAGGAATTGGTGTTTTAACAAAACCTGAAAAGTTATTCTTAAACAACACCAATTTAATGTATGTTTTGGCAAAAAACAATATAAACATTGGAAACGTAAGAGAAACCTTTTTCTTAAATCAATTTAAAGGATTAAGACAAATCAATCTTTCAGAAGTATCTGATTTTATTATTGACAAAAAATATACTTTTGAAATTGGTGGCAAAAACAAATCTAAAAAGCAAATTGCAAAATTAGAACACGCATTTATAGCCAAAGACAACATCGGAATTGGTTTTGGAAATAATATTCCTGTTTGGTTATTTGGGTTTATGTATTGATTTTTATATGTTTGCTTAACTGTTGCAAACTATTTAGACACATACTATTCAATGCGTTTTACATTATAGTAAAGTCCAAAAAATAGTAAGTTCAATAACCACAAAAGATGTATTATGAAATTTACAGATAAAATTGAAAATTTACTCCCTTTAGGATATCTATTTTTAGTAATAATAGGGATTTTTAAAGAAAGTGTTTTTTACTATCAAATAGGAATTAATATCTTGAATTATTCATCAATACTAGATATTTTAATCAGTCCAATATCAACCATTACATCTAACTATTTAGTATTATTAGCCATTATTTTACTGTTCATTTTGTGTTATAAATTACCCGGTTTTTTACTTAATAACCATCATAAAAAATGGGTTAAAAAAAATTTTGATCTTAAAGATTCAATATCTGAATTATCTATTGAAGAACTTAAAAATTATTTTGCTTTCATTTCAATTAAATTTTTAGCATTTATGTTGCTTTCATTCTTTGTTGGTTTTGGTCTTGCTGAAGGAATGATCACTTCAAAAAAAATTAAAAACGATAAATTAAAATATAATTATTGCCTAAATTATAATACTGGAGAAAAGGAATTAATTTATGTAATAGGATTTAATAGTTCTTATTATTTTTTTACAACCAAAGGAAATAAGAACATAAAAATCATTCCCATAGGAACTATTAAAAGCTTAGAATTTTTAGATAACAAAATGCTAAAATAATTTTATTTTCTCAATTTTTTTACTATCAATTCATTTTCATACATTTGACAAAATTTACACGCCAAAATCTAATATCAAAAACCTAATATCTAATATCTATGCGTTGGACATTACAATCGAAGCCAGAAAAAGAAAAAGTTCAAAAACTACAAAACGAACTTCAAGTCGATGAAATTATCGCCACTTTATTAGTTCAAAGAGGAATTACAACTTTTGAACAAGCCAAAACATTTTTCAGACCAACTTTAGACGACTTGCACAATCCATATCTAATGAAAGACATGGACAAAGCCGTTTCTCGCATTGAAAAAGCTATTGCAAACGGAGAAAATATTCTAATTTTTGGCGATTATGATGTCGATGGAACTACGGCAGTTTCGCTGGTTTCATCTTATCTAAAAAGTTATTATCCCAATATTGCTACTTATATTCCAGATAGATATGACGAAGGTTATGGCATTTCGTATAAAGGAATTGACTTTGCCGACGACAACGGAATTTCGTTAATTATAGCGTTAGATTGTGGCATAAAATCTGTCGATCATGTGGCATATGCTAATGAAAAAAACATCGATTTTATTATTTGCGACCATCACCGACCTGGAAACGAATTGCCCAAAGCTATTGCGGTTTTAGATCCAAAACGTGCCGATTGTTTTTATCCTTATGACGAACTTTGCGGTTGTGGCGTTGGTTTTAAATTAATTCAGGCATTAGCCCAAAACAGAAACCAAAACATTGAGGATTTGATTCCATACTTGGATTTGGTTGCAACTGCCATTGCAGCCGATATTGTTCCGATAACAGGAGAAAATAGAGTTTTGGCAAAATTTGGTTTGGAAGTAATTAATTCCAATCCGAGACCTGGCATAAAGGCTTTGGTTCAAAATGTGAAGAAAAAAGTGTTGACCATTACCGATGTTGTTTTTATCATTGCACCACGAATTAATGCTGCCGGAAGAATAAAACACGGAAACGAAGCGGTTGCCTTATTAACCGAATTTGATTTAGAACAAGCCGAAATTTTTGCTTCCGAAATTGAACAACATAATACCGATAGAAAAGATTTAGATAAACAAATAACTGTAGAAGCGCTTTCACAAATTGAAGAAAATAATGAAAAAGACCGATTTTCAACCGTGGTTTATCATGAAAGTTGGCACAAAGGCGTAATTGGAATTGTAGCCTCAAGATTGACCGAAAAATATTATCGCCCTACTATTGTATTTACAAAAAGTTGTGATAAATTGGCAGCTTCAGCTCGCTCTGTAAAAGATTTTGACATTTATAATGCTTTAGAGGCTTGTGCCGAACATTTAGAGCAATTTGGCGGACACATGTATGCAGCAGGAATGACTTTAAAAGCAGAAAATTATCTTAAATTTAAGGAAGCTTTCGAAAAAGAAGTTCAAAAAACCATTCCTCCAGATTTGCTAATTCCTGAAATTTCGGTTGATTTAAAAATTGACTTTTCCGATATTAATCCAAAGTTAATTAGGCTATTAAATCAGTTTGAACCATTTGGGCCACAAAATATGACACCTGTTTTTATAACCAAAAACATAAAAGATACAGGTTATGCCAAAACACTTGGAAAAGACGACGAACATTTAAAATTATTTGTAAAGCAAAATAATTCTGAAGGTTTTGGCGCTATTGGTTTTGGGTTAGGAAATAAATTGAAATCTATAAAAAATCAACTTCCGTTTGATGCCGTTTATTGCATTGACGAAAATGAATTTAACGGCACTGCAACTATTCAATTGCGAATTAAGGATTTAAAAAAATATTTTGCAAATGACAACTAATTTTTTTCTATTTTTGACTACAAAAAACTTTAGTTATTATGAAACAAATTATCATTACACTTTTAGTTGTCATATTTTTAATTTTAGGATACAACTTATATAGTGATTACAAACGTTTTCATTCGCCAGGAACAGATTATAATAGCATTCAAAAGATTGATTTGAAATATCATGATCAAATTATTATGCAAAATTATTACCAAGCTATTGAAGACTTAAATGGGTTTGTAAGACTAGCCTGGGCAAATAATGATGTAGATGTAAGAAATCCTGACGATGATGATGATAATACAAAAGCATTGGTAAACGAATACACTAAAAAATTAGGTGTTATTAAAATGTATGAATCTCGTTTGATCCAATCGGCTAAAATGAAAAGCGAAGGTTTGAATGATTTTGATGTAATTGCTTTTGAACAAAACGACTATAAATCAATAGATTATAATGATTTTGCCAAAAGAAAATTCTTGATGGATACTTATAAAAACAATCCTGAAAAGTATAGTTTGAAGATTGGCGATATCAATTCATTTGTTTATGAAATGCAAAAAATTTTAGTAAAAAAAGAATATACCATTCCAATTGATGGTGTTTTTGGAGAATCAACACATCATGCATTGATGAAATTTGAGAAAAAAAACGGTTTATTTCCAGATGGAAAAGTTGACGCTTTAACTTTGAATTATTTATTGCGGTAGTTTTTCAAATTTTTTTAGTTCAAATTTTTCTCCGTCAAAAACACCATAAGTGAAATAACCAATCCAATCGCCAAGATTAACATAATTTGAATTTTCTCCAACATTTACAATCATTGGAAGATGCCGATGACCAAAAATAAAATAATTATAATGTTTTGTTTCCAATTTTCGTTTGGCATATTGAATTAACCATTCTTTATCTTCGCCTAAAAAAACTACATCTTCTGAACCAGAAATCAATTTATTTTTTACAGAAAGATGTTGGGCTAATTTCATTCCAATATCAGGATGAAGCCAACGATATAACCATTTTGAAAACGGATGGACAAATAATTTTTTCATACGTTTATAACCTTTATCGTCTGGGCCTTTACCATCGCCATGACCAATTAAAAAAGTTATTCCGTTGAAAGTAAACTCTTTATTATCATGATAAACAGGAATATTTAATTCTTTTTGAAAATAATCGTTCATCCACAAATCATGATTTCCTACGAAGAAATAAATTGGAATTCCGCTATCTCTAATTTCTGCCAGTTTTCCTAAAACGCGCACAAAACCTTTTGGAACAACAGTTTTATATTCAAACCAAAAATCAAATAAATCGCCTAATAAAAAAATAGCTTCGGCATCTTTTTTTACTTCATCAAGCCAAGCCACAAATTTTTGCTCACGAGGAAAACTGGCTTCTGGTGTTGGAGCACCAAAATGTTGATCGGAAGCAAAGTAAATTTTTTTGTTTGCCATTTTTTTATTCAGAATTCAAATATAGAAATATAAAAGCACTTCGACAGTGCTCAGTGAGACAAATCACATATTATCAGAAGCATACCATTCGGCAAAAGAACTTTCAGTCTCTTGCAATTTTAGTGAAAATAATTGAATATCATTTGGTAATCTGTCTTGAATTTTTTTTGCAAAATCTATCACCATATTTTCACTGGTTGGTTGATAATTTACTAAAATAACATGATGCCCACGATTGGAAAGTTCATTTGCTAACTCAACATGTGGTGTGTTTTTATTGAAAACGGTGGCGTGATCAAAGTGGTCAACAATTTCTTCACGAACCACTTTTTTTAAATCCGAAAAATCAATTACCATTCCAAATTTAACATTATTTGAATCCGTTATGGGTGTTCCAATTACAGTTACAGAAAGTTTATAACTATGGCCGTGTACATTTTTGCACTTTCCGTCATAACCATAAAGTGCATGACCTGTTTCAAAAGAAAATTGTTTGGTAATTCTGATTTTACTCATCATTTAAATTTTAGCGTACAAATTTATGTAATTTTAATTTAAGTCTTTTCTGTTTTTAAACCGATAATACATATAATAAGCCAATGCAACCAAAACTATAAAAGGCACAAATGAACCAATTATTAATCCTGTTTGGTAACTAGAATCGGGAGCTTGTTTGAGTTTCTCGTCAATATTTACTTGAAGCAATAGAATTAGGAAATTCATTTATATTGATTTTTAAGTTTTATTGTCAAATTTACAAAAAAAAGGTTGCCAAAAAAGCAACCTCATCTAATATTCTTTGATAAATAAAATTTAAGGATTAATTTCAAATTCTTGATTTTCATTGATGTTTGCTGCTCTAGCATTAAGTGATTTATTATCGCTTCCAACCACAAAAGCAACAAAACTAATATTAGAAGCGTTTTCAATATTTGCAGGAACAGGGATTGAAAATGATTTTGTTATAGTTGCACCATTTGTTGTTCCAGAAATTTCATCTCCTACAATGTTTGTAATCGAATTTCGTAATACATGATTATGAACGTAGTCTGGTATGGTTGTTATACCACCAAAATATTCAGTATAATTTCGTTGAAAATGAATCAAATTATTTTCTAATAAATAGACCACTAATTTTAAATTGGAAAAATTATCTACAAATTTCATTTGAACTTCTAAATTTATAGTTCCATTTGAAAGAACAGAATTCATTGCAATTCCAAAAGTGGTGTTATTGCTGGTTAAATCAATAGCCTCTTGAATATTTGTGGGTTCAGGAAAAGTCCATACATTCATTCTATTTAGCCTTGAAATAGGCAAAGACAAAGGACTATCGGGCATTATTAAATTTTTTAATGGAGCAATTCCTGCAAAATGATAAGGGTCGTTTCCGTTATGAATGGCTACAACAACCGCTTTGTCAGATTGCTCTTCAACTTGTGTAATAGCATAGGCTACACGGGTGCAATTTCCACACCAAGTTCCAGTATAATCTTCAATTAAAACTCTTTTCTTAAAATATCCAGAAATTGCAGGAGCATCAGATCCTTCGTCAGGTCTGTTTTCAACCACTACGGTATCGCTACATGAAACTATCAAATTAAACACTAAAAATAAAGCTATAAAATATAAATTTTTCATATTTTGATGTGTTAAATTAATAAAAAAAAATATTTTAAATAGATTTTTATAATTTTTATATGCAAATAAAATAAAAAAACATTAATTATATCTATTTTATTCATTTATTTGCATATCAAATATCAAATTTTATGAAAATTTTTACTCTTTTCTGTTTTTTTATCTGTTTTAACTTATTTTCACAAAATAATTTACCCACTTTAAGTCTTTCTGACTTAGATGGCAAAAGGTTTTCTATAAAAGAAGATTTCTCCGAAAAAGATAAATTATATGTGTTTTCCTTTTGGGCAACTTGGTGTGCACCTTGTATCAATGAGTTAGACGAAATGAATGAAATGCAAGAAGAATGGAAGAAAGATATAAATTTTGAAATTATTGCCGTATCCACAGATGATTCAAGAACCCAAAAAAGAGTAAAACCTTTAATCAATGGAAAAGGTTGGGAGTATAAAATTTTATTAGATACCAACCAAGATTTTAAAAGAGCTTTATCAATTGTAAATATTCCTTATACCATTGTTGTAAAAAACAATCAAATTGTTCATATTCAAAATGGATATGTGCCTGGAAATGAAGAGGATTTGTATAAAAAATTAAAATCACTATAAAAATATATTTTTCTATCAATGAAGCAAGTTATAACTAAACTGTTTTTTATTATATTTCCTATAACTCTATTTTCTCAAGGAAATGAGAAAGAAACAGGCAACTTTTTTGGTGGTTTTGAATCTAATTCGCAGTGGTATTTGAATGATACTGGTTTGAAAGACGAATTCAATAATCCAACTTCACATCCTGAAAAACCTTTGAGATCAAACAATTATCTTTTTTTAAATTATACATATAAAAATTGGGCGGCTGGAATTCAAGGGGAAACGTTTCAGGAAGATGCCTTGTTGAACATGAATCCAAAATATACAGGAACCAATGTTGCAACCTATTTTCTACAATTTAAAACCGAAAAAATTGATGTCACGCTTGGATACTTCTATGAACAATTTGGAAGCGGATTGCTTTATAGAAGTTGGGAAGACAGAGCTTTAGGAATAAACAATGCTTTGCGTGGCGGAAGAGTAATTTTTAAACCTACAAAATTTTTAACATTCAAATCTATTTATGGTCAGCAGCGAACAGGTTTTGATGTTTCTAAAGGAAAAATTTATGGAATTGATACAGAAATTACAATATCTGACCTTTTTAAATTTAAAACTACTGATGTTTCAATAGGGCTGACTTATGTGGGAAGAGATGAAAAAACTGAAGTTATAAACCAAAAATTTAATGATATAACGAATAGTTTTGCAGGACGCCTAAACTTTAATCACGATGCTTTTTATTTTGCAACAGAATATAATTACAAAGCAAAAGATGCCGTTGTTCAGCTTCAAGATCAAGTAAATAATCGATTGATAAAACCAGGAAGTGCTTTGTTGCTTAATTTAGGATATTCAAAAAAAGGATTTGGAGTTGATGCTACTTTTAGAAGATTGGAAAACATGAGTTTCTTTTCTGAACGTGGTGCCAACAGAAATTCCTATAATGACAGAATTATGAATTTTGTTCCAAGTTTAACCAAACAACATCACTATAATTTAGCCAATATATATGTCTATCAAGCACAACCCAATGTTATACTTGCCGATACCGATTTGGTCAAAGCTGGCGAAATTGGTGGTCAAATAGACTTGTTTTATGATTTTAAAAAAGGTTCAAAAATTGGCGGTAAATATGGAACAAAAGTGGCTCTAAATGTTTCTAATTGGAATGCTTTATCGGGTACCTTTTATATATTTAATCCACAAGAATATGATACAAAATTTTTTGGATTTGGAAAAAGATATTTTACCGATTATAATATTGAAATAACAAAAAAATGGAATTCAAAATGGCAATCCATTTTTAGCTATATCAATCAATACTATAACAAAAAGTTGATTCAAGAAACCTCTGGAGAAGTTAAAACAAATATTGTAGCAGCAGAAGCCACCTATCGGTTTAATACAAAACGCTCCATAAGAGTTTTGGGCGAGCATTTATGGGCCGATCATGATAAAAAAAATTGGGCTGGATCAACTATTGAAATGAATTTAAACTCAAAATTATCATTCTATGTTTCTGATTTATATAATTATGGAAACGATGTTGACTATTTACAAAATCACTATTACAATGTAGGAGGTTCTTTTAGAAAAAAAGCAACCAGAATTGCTTTAAACTACGGAAGACAGCGTGGCGGTTTGGTTTGTGTTGGTGGGGTTTGTCGATTTGTTCCTGAAAGTTCGGGAATATCATTGTCTTTGAATACTTCATTTTAAGACTGTATTGAAAATTGAAAAAAGAGGTTATTAAATCGTTATATTAACCATTTTTTTTAGTACTAAATAAAATTTACTAAAATATAACTCTTTAAAATTTTAGTTTTTTAAAACCGTTTTTATCATTTTATCGTCTTTTAATAAAATTAAATAATACTGGTTTTCTCCAAAAAGTTGACGGGCAAATTCAGCAATAATATATCGTTGAACCATGTTTTTATTTTTAATTAATTTTATATCCAATCCAGCTTTGGATAGAAATTTTTCAAACCTATTGATATACATTTCATTTTTTAGAATTTTTGGATAAAATTTTTGAAAATCATCTACTTTGAAAGCCAATCTATTTTGATCTATTTGTTCAAATACAAACTGTTCTAAAACACTTGACTGAAGCAGATATTCTAAACCTTCTTGACCCTGTTTTGCTTCTAAAGGAACAAAAACATCGGGCACAATTCCACCGCCTCCATAAACGATTCTACCTTTTTTGGTTTTAAATTTTAAAGAATCTGATATTTTTATTTTATCTTTTTCATATAATTCGCCACTTTCATAACGATGATCTGACTCTTTATAATATTCTTCACTTTGTCCTTTTAAGTAAGGTTTTTGAATACTTCTGCCACTTGGGGTATAATATCGTGCAATGGTTAATCGCACAGCCGAACCGTCATCAAAATCCATTTCGCGTTGTACTAATCCTTTTCCAAAAGAGCGTCTTCCATAGACCAAACCTCTATCGTTATCTTGAATGGCTCCAGCAAGAATTTCACTTGCCGATGCTGAATTTTCGTCTATTAAAACCGCTACTTTTCCAGTTTCAAAATTGCCTTTTTCAGTAGCAAAAGTCTTATTGATGTTCCCCTTTTTGTTTTTGGTAAAAACTATTAATTCTTTGTCTTTCAATAATTCATCGGCTATTTCTACGGCCATTTCCATAAATCCGCCACCATTTTCTCTTAAATCAATAACTAAAGAATTGATGCCTTTCTTCTTCAATTTTAGTAATGCTGTATGAAATTCTGC
>Ga0316608_1000912_pt1 | contig 12439 bp, 12 predicted proteins | sample MIS2016152B_MG_FD_207673 | JGI IMG/M metagenome (GOLD analysis project Ga0316608, IMG submission 207673) | Microbial mat bacterial communities from Middle Island sinkhole, Lake Huron, Michigan, United States - MIS.2016.152B | ecosystem: Environmental > Aquatic > Freshwater > Lake > Sediment...
TGACGCATCAGCAAATAACACTAATTGCCGGTGTTGCAAATCCAGCGCGTGTTCAATTTGTAGTTGAAAATCGGTCAAACATTCAACTTTTTCAAGCACATCGGCAGATAAAGTCTGCACATACTCCAGTAATAAGGGCGCAAGCGCGTCATCACCACGACTTAAATTGCCGTACGCTAAGATTAAAATCGGTTTTATTGACATAGTAAAGGGGAAAGTGAAACGTTGTTATGACAACCGTTAAAAGTTTAAATTCGATGACAAATCAGTTTATCAGAAAATTTAACCCCACCTATATTTGAGTTGTGCAACAAAGCTTAATTTAAGTAATTAATCGAAAGTTATCGAGTATTACTAAATCCCCTGAGCCTCCCTTTAAAAAGGAGGGTTGGGGTGGATTTCAAAATGAGGAGACCTGATAACTTATATGTTTCTACTTAGCCACAGTCTTTGTGTAAACTAAGCTCAATTTAAAAACACACTTCAAGAAGTTATGATGCCCCTGTTTCAAGTTATGTTGGTGGCAAGTTTGTTATTCAGTACCGCGCTTTGTGCCAAAGAAATTCAAACAAAGGGAAAAATTTGCCCACAACCTGATAAACCGTGTGCAACAAAGTCTTATCAATTTCAGCCACATGAATTATCGTTTCAATTACCGCAAAATTTGGAATGGCAAAGCGGACATTATTCGGCGCATTTTTACGCTATTATTTTACGCAGCGTGAAAATAAGCCAATTTGCAGACCCTATCAATGATGTGCAATGTATTGGTTTTATTCCAGAAACGGAACGATTAGCAGTGCAAGCCCAATTTGGGCAACGAAAAGTATTTACTTCCCGCAATGGTTGCAGCTCTATGGTTTTTTATACACAAGCCAATGATAACTATAATTTTATTGCCGTTTATGCAGGCGAGACTAAGACCGAAGCAACCGCTTTATTGCGGACAGTTAAACAAGCAGGCTTTGCCGATGCGAATATGCGAAAAATGCAGGTTATCGTAGAGAGTGGCGATTAGGCTAACTTTTCAAAACTCTGTTATTAAATGCGTAAAAAAAACACTTAGTTAGGGGAATAAGCTAACAGTTTTGTTTAAATCAGCTAGACTTAAGTTACAGACATTTTTGAACATCACAGCTTGCTTTATGCAATGGCTGTTTGTCAACTTTAGTCAAGCTATTTTAGCCAAACAGGAGGCTGTTCTTTAAATGAATACTAAATTTTTAATTCCCGTTTTATTAACCACGCTTTCAGGGTGTAGTGTCGCGCCTAGCGTAGACATCGCGCAAGAAGGCGGCGGCGGTGGTGCAACACACCTTGATGTCGCAGCAACCCAAAAAACGCAACCGGTTGCGGTGAATACCAAAGAAGTCAGCGTGAGAGCCAAGCAAATGATTCAAGAATTGGCACAAAAAGTCCCGTTTGAACGATTAGATGAGGCTGAAACAGCGTCTTACGATAAAATTGCCTCAGAGTCTGGCTCAGAAGATGAACCTGAATACGAAGAGCGGGAAATTTTGGTGGAAACTAAGCGTTCTACACAGCATGAATTTCCTGCCTACAATGGTCAACCTGCCAACGGCAAACCCATGTTGAAATTACCCAAACCCAGCAGTGCAGGTAATCCAAGCGAGTATCAAGTCGCAGGGGCAAAATACAAAGTGCTTCCCTTTAGTAATGGGTTTGTAGAAAAAGGCATTGCCTCGTGGTATGGCGCGGATTTTCATGGCGAAAAAACCTCCAATGGTGAAATTTACGATATGCACGGTATGACCGCCGCACATAAACGCTTGCCGATTCCTAGCTATGTGAAAGTCACCAATTTAAAAAATAAGCGCAGTGTTATTTTGCGGATTAATGACCGAGGCCCTTTTCATGCGGACAGGGTGATTGATTTATCGTATGCGGCGGCACAAAAACTGGATATTCATCAAGTTGGGACAGAACAGGTGAAAATTGAAGCCATTAAAACCCCGCGTAAAGAAAGCGTGTATTTACAACTGGGGGTTTTTTCCAATCCTGTTTATGCGCAATTGTTGCAAAAGAAGGTGGCTCAACACAAAATGCCCGCGCCTGTGATTAAAGAAATTACCCTTTCCAGCGGCAAAGCAGGTTATCGTGTGCAATTAGGCCCTGTATTTAGTAAAGACAAAGTTGAAGAATTTAATCAAAAGTTAGAGCGAATGGGGATTTCAGAAACTTGGTATGTGACTGAAAATAAAGTCAATTAGTGGTTGTAAAAACAAAACGCTAGCTTATGGCATCTATTTCTAAAAAAATAAAACGCTTTAATACAGACAGAAACCCGCAAATATTGCCGCTTAAATACCAAGCAATGCGCCACGATGTTTTTACCTTTTATCGGGGCAGTTGTCATTTGTTTTATGCTGAGATTGGCAAGCATTCTGTCCTGCAAAAATCGCCTGTTACTTGGCTATGTGGTGATTTACATCTGGCAAATTTTGGCTGTTATCAAGCAGAAAATAAAATTCTTTATTTTAACGCCAATGACTTTGATGAAGCCGTCTTAGCCCCCTGTCTGTATGATGTCGCACGGTTATTAGTCAGCATTTTGCTCGCCACTGAAATTTTAGCCATTAACTCTGCGCAAGCGTTGTCGCTCTGTGATGACTTTTTACAGGTTTATGCGCAAACATTACACACAGCTAATGCGCAATGGCTGGACAGTCATCATGCCAGCGGTGAAATTAAAGATTTTCTTTACCAAGCCGCCCAGCAAACCAGAAAAGATTTTTTGAGTGCGCGAACGACAAAACAGAACAATCAGCTTACTTTAGCAATAGACAATAAACACACGGCAAAGCTGAATCCCTCCTTAAAAAACGCCATTACACAAACCATAAACAACTGGGCAACCCACCAGCCTCAGCCTGATTTTTATCGGGTGTTGGATGTAGGCTATAAAATTGCAGGAACAGGCAGTTTAGGGCTGGAGCGATATATCGCATTAATGGCAGGAACAGGAAAAAAAGGGCGACGCTTGCTAGATATGAAAATGGCTAATCCATCCTGTGTTACTGCCTTTTTAAACACCGCTCAACCTGCGTGGAAAAACGAAGCCGTCCGCATTACCCAACTCCAGCGACGGCTGCAAATTCATCCGCCTGCGTTGTTGAATGTACTGAAATTTGAGCAGCGTTGGTTTGTGTTAAAAGAATTACAACCTGCTCAAGAAACCTTTGATTTTTCTGAGTATGCAGGTAAATTACCTGAACTACGCCGTATTATCTGCTGCTTTGCACAAATTACCGCTTGGAATCAATTGCGTAGCAGTGGACAAGATAATGCCGCAACTGCCGATAAATTAATTGCTTTTGCAAAAGAGCTGAAAAACTGGAAAACACCTTTATTAAATGAAACCTTACAGTATGCAGCACGGATGCAGCAGCATTATGCCCGTTACTGTGATGCTTATGACAAAGGCTATTTTAAGCAGTAAGCCCCTGAACTTTTGAGGATGCGTGATGAAAAAACAAATCCAGCCCTGTCTCATTTTAGCGTGTTGTTTTCTAACACAAACAGGCTTTGCCGCTTCCTGTCAACAAGGTGAAAAAACCACCATCTGGACAGCCCCGCGCGTGGCAAAAGTCGGCAAGCCTTTGAAAATACTGGCTGTTTCTACCGCACAACCGATAACAAATTTAGTCATTACGTTGCCTAATGGTGAAAAAAAAGTCGTGAAAGGCGCGGCGAATACGGGGCAACCTTGGCAGTTTGTCGCTCAAATTGACGCGCTTGAAAAAGGGGCTTACCAAATCAATGCACTGCAAAAAGACCAGAGCCTTTCGTGTGTCAATGTCAGTGCAGAAAAGGACAGTGCGGCAAAAAAACCTGTTTGGAATGCCCACTATGAAACGTTTTATTCGGCATGGATTGAGCAATTATTTGACTATCCTGTGGATGAAAACTTAAGTTTTCCCTCCTTAGAACCTGTCTTGCGCAATAGCGAGCGCAATTTTCTGTACAATTATCTTGGCGCAAACGAAGATAAAGCTCTGCCTGCAACCCCTGATTGTGCTGATTTAGCCTATATGTTACGCAATTATTTTGCTTGGAAAAATGGGCTGCCGATGAGTTTTCGTGCCTGTAATCGTGGGTCAACGAAAAAGCCGCCTTCGTGCAGTGCGGTGATAATTAGAGACGATTTTGTGCAAAAAAAGGTTTCCTTAGCCAGCTTTAAAAGTGTTAATCACAAATTGCTGGATGTAGTGCATTCTGGCAATGCGCGTACCGCTTCGGCAAATGAAGAAACTGATTTTTATCCTGTTGCGTTACGGAGAGAAGCTTTATTACCCGGTACTGTTTACGCTGACCCTTACGGTCATGTATTAATGATTGTTAAATGGGTAGCCCAAACTGCCGATTCTTCTGGGATGCTATTAGCAGTAGATGCCCAACCTGATAATTCTGTTGGGCGAAAACGGTTTTGGGAAGGGACGTTTTTGTTTGCCAAAACGCCTAGTGCAGTGGCAGGTTTTAAAGCGTTTCGTCCTATTGTCAACAGTCGCTCGTTGCGTAGTAATGCCGAGTTGCCCAATTACTCAGCCGAGCAGGAAAACTTAAGCCCTGATGATTTTTATGCGCACCTGTACAAGCTAATTAACCCGCAGGGTTTAGAGGCAAAACAAGCCTATGAAGCCACTTTAACTGCCTTGGTTGAACAAATCCAAACGCGGGTAAAGTCAGTTGACAATGGTGAGTTGTATTTTCAAAAAGGCGGACACCCTATTGAAATGCCTAAGGGGGCAGCTATTTTTGAAACCACTGGAGCATGGGAAGATTATGCGACCCCTTCGCGAGATATGCGCTTATTAATTGCGATAAAAGTGCTGCTTAATTTCCCTGACAAAATTGTCCGCTATCCTGAATTGTTTAATTTAACCGCCCAAACTGCACCACAGGTCAAAGCGCAAATTGAGCAGTTGCATCAAAACTCAATCGCTCAGAAAAAAATTCAGTATCGGCGCAGTGATGGCAAAGCACAGGGCTTGTCAGTGGCTGATATTTTAGCTCGCAAAACGGCGTTTGAAATGAGCTACAATCCAAATGATTGTGTGGAGTTGCGTTGGGGGGCAGAAGTCGGTAGTGAAGAATATGCTAGCTGCAAACGACACGCGCCAGCGGCACAGCGCAAACAGATGACAACGGTACGCGGCTGGTTTCGGGAAACAAAACGTCCTGCACGTTAAAATTCAACGTTTTCGTAAATATCCGCTAATTTTAAAGCGATGTTTAAGTTTTTTAATTCCAGTACGGCTTCAAGGTCTGTATAGTCTGTTCTTAGCCATTGAAACGGTGATTGCTTCAAGTGATGCTCTACTTTTACTTGATTTTGATGCACGATTAAATAATCGGTAAAATCTGGCAATTCACAATAAAAATCAAATTTTCCTGCACGCTCATAATCTTGGGTACTTTTTGATAATACTTCGGCAATTAAGGTAGCATTACACAGCACATCACGGCGTTGATTCCAATAGCGCGGCTTTCCTTTAATCACAAACACATCAGGATATGTCGAAGCATCCGCTTTAGGCATATAGAGTTTTACATCACCAATACACACATTGGCAGATTTACCTTTTAACGCGAGTTTTAAAACAAAATGCAAATTTCCTGCAATTAAATTATGATTAAATGTGCCGCCCGCCATTGTAAAAATTTCTCCTGCATAATATTCGCTTTTCTCAACGGCTAATTCTTCTGCCACGAGATAATCTTTAAAAGAAAGATACGGTTTTAATACTGTATTCATTCAAATTCTCCTGTTATATTTTTGGCATTATCTTGATGTTCTAAATCCTTTTTCATTTTAAACCGCCTGTTTTTATTTGTAGGGTATCGCATTGCGTACCAAAGCGTTTAAATAAAATGATGAGATGAATGTTTTTATAAATGTCGTTTAATATCCATAATTTTATGTAATATTCGTACAATATAAATGCCATTGGTTTTTAATTTGTAAAAAATAAGATGACTTTGGTGCGGATGTCGAAAATAGCCTTTTCTCAATGAATCGCTATTGATACCAATCAACGGATTTTCACTTAATAGTTGTAAACATTTTTTTAAATCAAGAAAATAATTTTCCGCTACTTTTTCACCAAAACTGAGATAGGAATAGTCAAGAATATTCTCAATGTCTTGTTCTGCGGCTTTTGAAAGTTTGTAATTAGCCATTATGATGCTTTGCTTTTATTTTTATCCAAATATCATCTATTGTTTTATCGCTTTCACCGCTATTTTCGCCTTCAATAAGGAGTTCGACTATAAGATTTTGTTGCTGGTCGCGGCGAATTAAATTGAGAATATAATCGCTGTAATCGGCGTAATGACCGCTGTTGATTTGTGATTCAACCCAGTTTTGCATGGGTTCGGGTAAAGAGATATTGAGCGTTGACATGATATTTTCTCTTAGTGATTTAAAGAAATACATTTTTGATTTGTAGGGTATCGCATTGGTATCAAAGCGTTTAAATGAAATGATGCGCTGAAAGGTATGCTTTGCATATCTAATTTATTTCACCAAACCAACTTTCAACTTGTTGTTTAGCGGCATCTGATAATTCAGAAACAAATAGAATAGCTAAATTTTTTCTTGCTCTTGAACAAATAACATAAAATAAATTCTTCGATTTTTTTATGCGAGAGCTAGTTCCATTTATATCAGAAAAATATTCATTGAAATTGTATTTATTCCAAGCATTATCATCAATAACAATTAGAACATTATCAAATTCATCTCCTTTTGTACCATGCTGGGTACTAAATGGAGTATGCTCTTGTTGTACTTGGTATAAACGCACAAATTGCGCGTAATCTAGCATCATCATATTTTCATAGAACTGTTTTTTATCCTCATCTTCAAAATCATAATTAACCATTTTTTCTGATTGCGGAAGAATATTGTTTTCTATTACATATTTTATAACATCTTCAATTTTCTGATTATTTCTTGTTATAATCAATTCATCCATGAGTTTTTTCAGCTGCTTTTTTTCCAAGAATGAATTTATCTCATAAGTAGTTTTATTTAAAAAATCTTGAGTTTTATTATTGATGTAAAGGTTAATTATTTCTTCTATGTCAAAAAGAAAATCTGTATGTGGTGAGCTATCTCTGTTATTTTTATTATCGGTAATAACATCTGTGTATTTATAAAATTTATACAAATCTTCATATTGATTTTCTTTGGAGATAAATCTATGCGTTAAATATAAAATTTTACTGTCTTTAACTCCATTAAGATGCCATTGCGATTTTAAATTTTCTTCGATAAATTTTTTTGTATCAAGAGATACTAGATTGGGTTGATGATAAAACAAAATACTACCGTGTTCTTTTTTGCAAAATTCTTGTTTTATATCATCTCTTATTTTATTAAGTAAATTAACGACTTCAATTGAAGAGCGATAATTTTCATCTTTAGGTATTCTGCGTAAATTATATTCTTTTGGTATTTCACCAATCCCAGTATCGTAAATTTGTTGCATTTTATCGCCGAAAAAGCCTATAACACAGTTTTTTTCTTGATTTAAAGTTTTAAGCAATATTTCAATAGTCTCTTTTTGAGTGTCTTGGTACTCATCTACAAATATAAAAGGATATAAACTAGAAATTATTTTATTTAACTTTGGATAAAATGAAAACATTTTTTCTGCAATAACAATTAAATCGTCATGGCTAAAAATACCTTTGTCATAAGCAGTAAAATTTTTATATTCTATTTTTTGAACTTCTGAAAGTGAGTTAATAGCAGAAGTATATTTTTCTATCTTTTCCGTTAGCTCTTTATAAACTTTTGTTGTTGTACTTTTTTTAGTAGCTTGTTCATTTTTTGTGTTAGATAGTTTTTCTGAAACAATATCTAATAATTTTATTTTTAATTCTTTCTGAAAACTTTTAATGCAATCCCATAAAAAATCGTGAATTGTGTTTACAATTATCAAGCTATTGTGTTCAGTCCTTTCAATAATTTCATTTTTGGCAACATTGGTATAAGTAATACAGACAATTTTTTGGTTATATTGTTGTAATTCTTTGCTTTTTTTGCTCAATAGATAATTTAAGGTACTAACTAAAGTTGTCGTTTTGCCACTACCTGCGCCAGCATCTAAAACAAAGTTTTGCTTATTTTCAATGCAATCAATGATTTGTTGTTCTACTCGGCTAACCATTTCAATCCCTCTTCAATGTAGGTTGGCACTTTCCAATCACCTTTATTCAAAAGTAAATCAAAAGCAAAATCTGTTTTCTTGTCATATTTACCAATATACTCTTGTATATCGTAAGAGTTATTTTTAATTTCTGAATTATTTTTGTAACTTTTTAGAAAATTTTTAATGCTTTCTAGGTTGTTCTTGTTTTTAAAAATATACTCAAAGTTATCAATAATAAATGATTCTTCAAAACTTCTACCACATTTTACGCGAGTTGGATAAATATTTTTTTGATAAGCGACTCTGAAATTTCCTTCAATTTTAAATGTTTCATCTAAAGATAGAAGTTGCTGAATACTTGATTTTTTAGGTATCCAATCTTTAAGAATAGTATTACTAGTAGTTAATTTATGACTGTTTGTAACTTTTGCTTTTTTATATACAGTTTTATTTTTTTCTGATTTAGTTTTTTCAACAGAATCAATATCAGTGATTATTAAAGTTTTTAGCTCTAAAATTTCCAATAACTCTTTGAATTTATTGGCGTAAGCACCACCTACTTCGATAAGCGTAATGTATTGTTCTGATAATTTAATATCTGGATATTTTTTCTCAAGTTTTTCAACGAAAACAGGAAATAACATCCTTTCAACAACGCCTTCAACTAAAATGGCTTTGTCTGCAAAAAATAAATCACAGATTCCTAAAGTCAAATATTGCTTTAAGAAGCCATCTTTAAGTGCTAAGGGCTTGACTGTTGTTTGATTTTCTTTTTTTGAAAAATATCGAATACTTTGCGGGTCAGAACCTGCCAGTATATGAGAGGAATGAGTTGTAAGAATAACTTGATAATTGATGTCTTTTAGAAAGTTCCCTATTGCTTTAACAAAAACACTTTGCATTTGTGGATGTGTATGTGCTTCTGGCTCTTCAATAAAAATTAAATTGATGTTTTTAGATTCTAAAACTTGGTTATAAAAATCTATAACCTGAGCGATAATATAAATTAAATTACTATAGCCAAGACCATTATATTGTTCTGAAAACTGGTTATCACCGAGTGAATAAAATAATCTAACATTGTCTTTAAATAAATTCTCTGGTTTTAACTGTGATTTTAAAGTAACTTTTTCATTGCCTAATCCTGGGAATCCAAATTGTAAAAAATGTCCAGTAAACTCTTCAAAAAAACCAAGTAGTTGCTCTTCAATATTCTTATTTGCAGAGCTTAAAGCATTCAACAATTGATTATATGTACTTTCATCTTTCTCGTGTCTATTATCGAACTGGTTATGAAATACTTTTGACAACTTTGAATTATTTTCAGAATTACCATCTGCTAAAACACGCTGTGCATTAATAAATTTAGCAGAAACTAATTTTTCAAAATATGCACGATTGACATTATTACATTCTTCTGATTCAGAATAAGGTCTAATACTTACCTCATAATAATCTTGATAATATTCGCTGATTTTTTGAAGTAATGTTTTATTATTAAAATCAATTTCGCTAATTAATTTAGATAACTCTTCTAAAAACTTTAAAGTTGATTTTGGAGCATATTCACATAAAACTGTTATTTCATCGCTATCATCAAGACTTGTCAGAAATGGTTTAATTAATGCCCAATTATCATTTTCATCATATTTTATCGTTAAATAAAGCTGAATTTTAGGAATAGTTTTTTGTATTTCTTTTAATGTTTGTTCTTCGTTGTCTTGAGTTTGGTTTTTATAAAGCTCGTAAGCTTGAGTAAAACTTTTATGACTACCTAATGAAAAATCTGAAAAGTCAAACTTTTGTGAGTTCAGAAAAGCATAAAATATTGTTGTTAAAGATGTTTTACCTGAATTGTTTTTTCCGACAATTGCAGTGGTGGTTTCGTTAAAATACATTTCCACATTATGCAATAGTCTAAAATTTTGAACTTTTGCTTTAGTTAATTTCATTCTTTTTTCCCTTGTTTAAATTAATCACAACATCAAACGCCTAATTAACAACGTTTCCCTATCCCGCGCCCCATCAAAACCACTTTGCATTTTTACTCAAAAAACAAATCAAAACTATTCACTCTTAATATTTTGAGTAATTTCAATGATAATTTTCAATTTTAGCCAGTATGTTTTGTTTATGTTGATTCCAACAAACTCACGCCCTCTCCTTCAACCACTTTTGCAAATCCTTCACACTCTCAAACTGAAAAAAATCATCCACCAATTGCTCCAACTGCTCACTCGACAATTGCGCAATTTTTTTCGTCACACGGCTATTTAATTGCCCAAAGCGTTTATGCAACAACCGCATTAATAACAGTAATTCACCCTCTTGTTTTCCTTCCTGTTTTCCTTCCTGTTTTCCTTCCAATTTTCCCTCCAGTTTTCCAACCTCCTTGCCAAACAATATGCCTTGTTCTTTTCCTTCCTGATACCAACTGGTACGGGTAATATCAACATGCGCTAAATTAATCATTTTCCAAATCTCCTCTCGCGGCGTGTGCGGTAATTTATATTTCAGTATCGTTTCAATCATGTTCAGCAACAGCGTATTTTCTTCTGCCTGAAAGGACGGCTGCTGCAATAAATCTTTGGCGATTTCAATGGCTTTGCTTTCGTTTGCGATAATAATCGACAGTAAACTCAAATCATTAGCAGTATTCTGCGGCAAGACTTCATCCAAGTAAATGCGCTGTAAATGCGGTAACTCCGTTTGGTAATAATCCAATTTCTCAACATCAACAACTCGGCTCGGAAAAATCGCCACCGCCTGCCAATTCACTGGTTTAGGCTGCTGCTGATACAAATACAGCATGATTTCACTAAAAAAACGCCCGTAAAAACGTTCATCTTTTTGAAACTGCACTTCAACAAAAATCAGCGGCAATTCAGCGTCTTTCGGAACAAAAAGCCCATCTAAACGAAAAGCGGTTTGTTTCAATTCTGCCGCCTGAAACTGGTAACTGTCCGAATAAGGAATGTCTGCCAGTTTAAAAAACAAATCCGGCAATGTTTGAAATAATTGGTAAAAGATGGCATCTGTTTTCATTTAGCATTCCGCAATATTCGTATCTATGGTTATCATTTAAAGCCTTTTTATTATAAAGCCCTTAAATTTTCATTAAATAACAAACCTTACTTCTATTTATCCGCCAGCCACCGCTCCAAATCCTCACTATTGGAAAAACTCAAAAAATCATCCGCTAATTGTTCCAACTCATGCAAAGACAACTGCTCAATTTTTCGACTCACAAGCGTTTTTAATTGCCCAAAACGCTTAGTTAATACACGCAACAACAAAACTTTTTCACCTTCTTGCCGACCTTCTTGCCTGCCTTCTTGTATCGCATCTTGATAAAAAAGAGTGCGGGTAATGTCAATATGTGAAAGGTTAATCATTTTCCAAATCTCCTCACGCGATAAATGCGGTAATTTATAGACCAAAATGGTTTCAAGGGTACTTAATAACAACGCCTGTTTCTGATTTTGATAAACAGGCTGTTGTAACAAATTTTTAGCAATCTCTATCGCTTTGCTGTCACTGGCAATTACAATCGCCAGCAAATTTAACAGCGAAGCGTTGTCCTGCGGGGGTAACTCATCCAAATAAATGCGCTGTAAACTCGGTAGCAATAGCGTGTAATGGGTCAAACTGCCATTGTCAACAGTGCGACTTGGAAAAATCGCCACCGCTTGCCACTGAGTTTGCTTCGGTTGCTGTTGATATAAATACAGCAAAATTTCGCTAAAAAACCGTCCGTAAAAACACGCATCTTTTTGAAACTGCACTTCTACAAAAATAAGCGGTAAATCAATCTCTTTTGGCACAAAAATGCCATCTAAGCGAAAAGCGGTTTGTTTTAACTCAACCGCTTGAAATTGATAACTTTCTGAATATTCAATCCCTGCTAATTCAAAGAACAAATCAGGCAAAGTTTGAAACAATTGGTAAAAAATGGCATCTGTTTTCATGGTGTTAGTTTTTAATTTTTCAAATAAATTTTCAATAGTGCCAGAAAGCATCATGTTGTTTTATTATTCCCAGCTTTTAGAGCCTAAGCCTAACATAATTTGAGCTTACTCTCTGCAAATACATCCCCAAACCACGCTTGCCGCGTTTAGCTAATAACACACTTCGCCACAATCTTGCCAAAAACACTCGCCTGTCATACTCTGTATTGCTTTGAACAACTAAAAAAATGATGAAAAACCTTCCTTTTGCTTTTTTGTTTAACGGCTTTTTTCAACCAGAACCTGCTACAA